>ENA-OOXC01000062-OOXC01000062.1-human-gut-metagenome-genome-assembly--contig:-NODE-62-length-95472-cov-5.770638_pt1 | contig 95472 bp, 91 predicted proteins | sample MGYA00241578_ERZ501325 | MGnify/ENA primary metagenome ERZ501325 (study PRJEB25962, sample SAMEA2042737) | human gut metagenome | biome: human gut; feature: human-associated habitat; material: faeces...
AAAAAGCCGCACCCAAGTGGTGCGGTTCAATTTTCAATTTAGGAAATTACCAATCAATGTAAGTTAATTTATTTTTTCACTAGAAACCCAATGATATACATTATTATCTTTTTTAAATATATGTTTATACTGAGTTCCATATTTTTTCAAAAATTTATATTCTACATTTTTATTATTTTCTAATGCTTTAGTGCACTTATCATTTTTACTATCTTTAACATAACTTGTATAACATTCATTATTAATAACTTTTAAAAAGTAATCATAAATAATTATTTCATTATTCTTTTTAAAAGAATCTTTTATTGCTCTATAAGTATGTGGTTCAGCTCCGATTGTATAAGTATATTCTTCAGATAATCCGCAATAATACGAGTCATCATTTAAATAACAAACAGTTATATTATCTAATTGAAATTTATCATAAGCATCTATTTCTTTACCAAATATTTTTTTGTAATTTTCATTTACTAGATCTTTATTTGTTTTGCTTAAGGTACAAATCTTATCTTCATAATTATCTGTTGCAAATATAAGGCCTTTGCTTAAAGTACATATATTACCTTTTTTATTTTTATCAAGTTTTATTTCTTCTTTAACTTCTTTTTTTACTTGAGTATAAGCTAAACAAATTTTAGTATCATTACTTAAACTATTATAATCAACTTTACTATCATTATAAAACACTAATCCCCCGCATTTTTCTAAATCACTATTACCAACATAAGAATACAATTCTTTAACAGTTTTACCATTTGCATTAACAGGAATCCCATTTTTTATAAAGAAAGATATTACCACACCAACAAGGATAACAACAATTCCACTTAATAAAAGCACAAGATTTTTCTTCTTCATTTTTACTATACCTTTCTTGTTTGTATTTCTGCCATTTTTTCGAATACTTCTGCTGCATTTTCAGTATTAATATCATTATATCCAAGTTCTCTTAAAGCTTGAATTTTAACCGTACTAAGTTGTTGTGTTCTGGTTAATTTTTCTTCATTTTTTTGTTCTATTTCAGTAATGAATCTTTTATGACTTTCCGCAAGTTTACTCTTTGATGCTCCACCATTATTATATAATGTTAAAGCTGAATATAAAATTCCTTCAAAAATAAACTGTTTATCTTCATCAAACTTATATTCATCTGGTTTAATAAAGCAATTAGATTTTGCCATATAACCCATTATATATTTTATTTCTGGAACATTATCCATTGATTGAAGCATATAATACATATATTTTATTGCAGCAGTTTCTTCTGACTCATTATCTTCTAATTTTTCTTTTAATAAAAATATAAAATCATTTAATAATTGTTTATTTTCTTTTGTTAATCCATTCATATCGATTACAGACTCAATACTATTAGTTTGTTTAATAGCAGTATTAAGTCTTTTTTCTACTTCCATCAAATAATCAGTATCAACCACAATACTTTCAATGCTTTTTTTACTTCCATCTTTAATATCTAAAAGTTGTAATAACAACACTTTCTTTTCTTTTGGCCATTTATCTAAGCTATCTAAAACTAAATAGTTATATACCATCTGACGACTTACACCTAAATATTTAGCTAGCTTTACTTTAGATAACCCTAATTCTTGTAATAATTCATTTAATCTATCCATATTTTAATCACTACCTTCTTTAATTTTACACCTTTATTATACATAACTTAACATTAAAAATCAAGTTTAGTTATGTAAATACCATAAAAATTCTCCATTATTTTTTATTTCATCAATAAATCCACACCCAAGACATTCTTCACCGAGATATAAAACACATGCTTGTCCTGGTGTTACCGCTTTTACTTTTTCAGGGTATTTAACTCTTATCTTATTATTTTCCAAATATTCTAATTCCACAGCATGATCCTGATCTCTATATCTAAATTTAGCAGTACAAAATGTAGGTCTTAAGTTACTTATAAAATTAACATTATCTATAATGCATTCATCACTCATTAAATATTTATTGTCTTCTCCAAAAGCTACATATAAAATATTATTATTAACATTCTTACCACATACATAATGTCTTTCTAAATTACCACTTATACCTACATTTCTTCTTTGACCAATTGTATAATTCATTAAGCCCGTATGTCTACCAATAACTTCTTTTGTAGATACATCAACAATATCTCCAGGATTAGGTTTTAAGTAATTTTCAATAAACTTTTGATAGTTTCTTTCTCCAATAAAACAAATACCTGTTGAATCTTTCTTATGAGCAACATTTAAATTATTATCTTCAGCTATTTTTCTAATCTCAGGTTTTGTATAATCTCCAACTGGAAACAAAACATTTTTTAAGCTTTCTTTTTTTACATCAGCCAAAAAATATGTTTGATCTTTATTTAAATCAATGCTTCTTTTTAATTTGCCATCTTCCATTCTAGCATAGTGACCAGTAGCAATATAATCTGCTCCTAGTCTTTTTGCTTCTTTTATAAATAGATCAAACTTAATAAACTTATTACATAACATATCAGGGTTTGGAGTTCTTCCCTTTTTTAATTCTTCTAAAAAATATGTAAATACATAATCCCAATATTCCTTAACAAAATCAATTCTATGTAATTTTATTCCTAATTTATTGCACAACTCTAATGCATCATTATAATCTTTTTCTTGAGGACAAATATCATTAAAATCATTAGGATTTCCTAAAAAATCATTATTAATATTGCTATCCCAATTTCGCATAAACAAACCTTCGACTTCATAACCTTGCTTAATTAAAAGTAAGGCTCCAACCGCAGAATCAACACCACCAGATATTCCAATAATTACTTTTTCCATAAACATCACATAACTATTATATACTAACTAATCAAAAAATTAAAGAGATTTACTAGTTTTCCACCTACAAAATATAAAATTATATCGAGTATAAGTACAATTCCTATAAATATTACACTTCTTTTTATAAACACAACCAATGATTCTTTATTATTATTCTTATTTACAATTCTATCAATAACACATTTAATTATTTTAAACAAATTAACACTAAAGACTACAAGCATAATTAAAAACAGCAATTTATAAATTATTACATAAATTGAACCAAACAATATTCCCTTTATACCAAAAATACATGTTAAACTGCTTATAATAAAGCCAATACTAAAACCATTATAAAACATAAAAAACAAAACTAAAGGACCACCAATTAAAAACATACTTAAAATAAGTAAACTAGACAATATAACCAAATGTATTATTAAACCATTAGTATTTACATAACTAAAATTTTGCAATACTTCATTAATATTTAAAAATAATATTTCTTTTGTAGCTTCATCTAGTAATACTACAAATACTATTCCTATAATAAAACCAATTACTAATATTATACTCATAAATACATATAATTTCTTATTTAGGCTTGTCCACATGATTATCACCACTTAATTATATTGCAAATTTATAACAAATATGATAAATTATTAATAGAAAAAAGAAAGTGGTGAAATATTTTGAATAAAAAAGCACAAAAAATTGTAGTATGGATAATGCTTCTTATCATGGTAGCAAGCGTTATCGCAGGAATAATTGCATATATTATATAAGACTCAAAAGAGAGTCTTTTTTTAGACTCTCTTTAAAGTTAATTCATCAGATTTTCCCAGACTCATTATTTTATCATATTCAATTAATAAATCAAATCCTACACCATTATTCTTTTCAACTAATAAAAAACTTTTTTCTAAACCTTTGTTATTAAGCAAAGTTATTAAATCTGATATTTTTATAAAACCATATTCATATCCAGTTGGATGAATACTACAAAGACCATAATCATCAAATGATTCAAGAATATCCTTAGCAAAAACATAAGGATTAAATCCATACGCTGCAAAATCATGGCGATATTCCATTGTTCCACCCAAAACCAATACGCTTTGTAAAGGCTCTCTTTTAGCCATTTCATTAAATTTATTAGTTACAACATTTCTAAAAGTAGAAACAACTATAGATTTAGATTGTTTTTCTTCGTTATCGTTAACTATTTCCGCAAACTTAACGACTCCAAATTCATTAGGTAATATTTGACCATCTCTAACTTCATCAATATACATATCTAAAGATTCTCCTAGTTTTTCATATTCAGAATCAAGGAAATCTTCTACAAATAAATTAGTTAGTTCATTAACTTTTGCTTCATCAAAACCATTTAACACTAAGTCTTTCTTAGCTTCTTCATACTTTTTCATATTTCCCCTCCTTAGGTAAGGAATATTTTATAATAAATTTATATAAATTGTCAAGAAAAAAAGACCAAATATAGGTCTTTAATTATTTTCTTTTAATATTTCTAATGCTTTATGCATCTTCATATCATATTCAATAACATCCATTGATCCATAAGCTTTTAAAAGTTCAGCTTTATCAACACCATAAGATGCTGCAATTTCTGAAGCTCTATTTTCAACTTCTTCTTTAGTAAATTTTAAATCTTCTTTTTCAGCAATAGCTTCTAACATAAAACGATATTTAACACGTTTTTCAGCTTCTGGTTCCATTTGTTTATGTAAATCTTCTTCTTTAGTACCAGTAATTTTCATAAATTCATTGAAATCCATTCCTTGCATCTTTAATTGTTCTGCATATTGATTAATCATTCTATGAACTTCTTCATCAATAATTTCTGGATTAATTTCAACCTTCATGTTTTTAGCTGCTGCTTCTAATACCTTATCCATAAATTCATCTTCTAAATGATGTTCTTTTTCATGAATTAATTCTTCTTTAACTTTAGCTTTTAATCCAGCCTCATCTTTTACATCCTCATATCCTAAATCTTCAAAGAATTCTTTATTAATTTCAGGTAAAACCCTAGTTTTAACTTCATTTACTGTTACAGTAAATGTTACATCCTTACCTTTTAACTCTTCAACATAGTTTTCAGGAAATTTAAGATTTAATTCTTTAGTTTCTCCAGTCTTCATTCCGATTACGCCTTCTTCAAAGCCAGGAATAAATGAGTGGCTTCCTATTTCTAATGGATAATTTTCTCCCTTGGCACCTTCAACCTCTTTACCATCTACAACTCCAGTAAAGCTAATAACAGCGGTATCGCCTTCAACAACTGTGCCATCTTCTTTTACAACAACATCAGCCATGTGAGCTCTCATGTGCTCAATTTCATTATTTACTTCTTCATCAGTTACTTTAGCCTCTTCTTTTTTAACTTTTAAGTTTTTATAATCACCTAGAGTAACTTCTGGTTTAGTTATAATAGTAAATTTAAATATAACATTTGTATCACTAATTCCAGTAACATCAACTTGGGGTTCAATAACTGGTATTAATTTTTCTTTATCTAAAGCCTTTTTATAAGCAACACTTATACAAGCATCAATAGCATCAGCATATAATGACTCAATTCCAAAATGTTTTAAATAAATTTCTTTACTTGCCATTCCTTTTCTAAAACCATCAATTTTAACTTCTTTATTTTTCTTTTTGAATACGGCATCTAAAGAATCTACCCATTCTTTTTCTAATTTAATTTCAACTTCATGTACATTTTTCATAAAATACTTCCTTCCTAACTACTTTATTATAATATAATTACCTTCATTTTACAAGAAAATAAACCAATTTCCTAGAATCTAAGCTATTTTTTTAATTTTTATTATATAACCACCATTTGGGCTCGCAACTTCAACACTATCACCAATTTTATGTTTAAGCAAAGCAATTCCTAAAGGTGATTCATTTGATATTTTATTTTCAAATGGGTCAGCTTCCATAGACCCAACAATTTTATATTCTTCTTCTTCACCATCATCATAGCTAATAGTAACTGTTGAACCCAAACTAACTTCATTCTTTTTTTTATTATCTATTATTTCAGCATGTTCAAGTTTATATTCTAATTCTTGAATCTTTGCTTCAATTATAGCTTGTTCATTTCTAGCAGCATCATAATCAGCGTTTTCAGATAAATCTCCTAAAGCTCTTGCTTCTTTTAACGCTTTAATTACTTCTGGACGACGAACATTTTTAAGCTCATTCAATTCATTTTCAGCTTCTAAAAAACCTTCCGCAGTCATTATAAATGTATTTTCTTTTTTCATAAAAATCAATCTCCTTTTTTATTTCAATTTACAGTTCATAATCATACTATAAAACATCTAATTTGTCAAATACTTTTAACCTCATCATATCATTTACTTGTAGTTTATCATCCACATTCATTTTTATAATACTTTTTGGATGCCTACATACATCGATAACATTATCTTCATTATCATATATTGTATTAATTTGATAATCAAATGTTTCATGATTTGGTCCAAAAAATTGCACAATTTGTCCGTTCTCAAAGTAATTTCTTACCTCAATCGTAGCAACTTTATTTACTTCATCATAGTCTAACACTAATCCTAAAAAATCTTGATTTGATACTTCTGTTCTTCCATTCCAATATTCTTCATTTACTCCAGGTAATTTATCATAAAATTGAGGAGTTGATTCACGATTTGCACAACGATTTAATATTTTTAAATAATAATCTTCCATTTTTTTAGTTAAAGTATTATTTAAAGCCGCATCAATCATTCTTCTATAACTTAGTAAAACAGTAGATACATAATAAATTGAACGCATTCTACCTTCAATTTTAAAAGATGCAACACCTAAATCAATTTGATCTTTTATAAATGGTACCATATTTAAATCTTTAGGCATAATAGTTAAATTAGGTTTATCGTTTACTAAAAATTCCCAACGACATACTTGAGCACAACCACCACGATTAGAATCTCTATTAGTCATATAATTTGATAAAACACATTTACCACTAAAAGAAGTACAGATAGCACCATGAATAAACGTTTCGATTTCAATACCAGTTTTAGCAATATTAATTAAATCTTGACGAGATGCCTCACGTGCTAAAACCACTCTTGTAACACCTAACTTTTGCCAAAATTTAACTGCTCTACTATTTAGAGTACTAGCTTGTGTAGATAAACAAACATTCAAACCAAGATTAAAATCTTGACACATCTTAATAACTATTATATCACTTGCAATTATTCCATCAACTTTTATACTATCCAAATATTTCAAATATTCTTCTAAACCACTTAAATTTTCATCATGAAACACAATATTAACAGTTACATAAATCTTCTTACCTAGCCTATGAGCATAATTACTTGCTTCTTTTAATTCTTCTAAACTAAAATTCTTAGCATTAGCTCTTAAACTAAAATTTTGTCCACCGCAATAAATAGCATCTGCTCCATATAGGTAAGCAAACTTCATTTTTTCAAAATCACCAGCAGGTGCTAATAACTCAGGCATCTAAATCACCTACCTTATATACTGTTTTTTTATCTAAAAATATTCTACTACAATCTATATTACTTAAATCATTATTTAATACTTTTCTTATATTATTTATATCTAAAAGAATGGGATCATACCAGAAATATAAAACATTATCTAAATCAAGTAAACTAGTTCCGTCATAATATGGATAAGCATAAACTTTAGTTCCATAATCAGATTCTATTACTTTAAAAAATTTATTATTGATATGGCTATCTATTACTTTTTCTTTATCTAATTTATAATACATCTCATAATTATCTAATAAATTTCTTCTTGAAAACATAAGCCCTTTTAAACCAAATGTATATATTACTACTTTTTTATTAACATTTTTAACTATATTCCTAATTTCTTCTTCAGATAAATCACTAGAAACAACTATACTATCTACATATTCTAAATAACTATTAATTGAGCTAACATTATTACTTATATGATCTAATATTAATATCTTAGTTATATTCATATCCTTAACAATATCTAAAATACCTAAATCATCAAACATAATTCCTTTTACATCGCTCGATACTAAAATTTCTTCAAAATTATTTAATTCTTCATCATTTAATATTCTATTTACTAAGACAAAATCATCTATATCTTTTATATCAAAATACTCTTCATAACCTACGGAAAAAAATCTAAGAGGATAAACTAGTGTTACATCCTCTTTCTTTAAATTACTTATAAAATCTTTATTAGTTACAGTTACTAATTTATTCATGTTTCCATGTACTTACTGATAGTCCATCCCCAATATCATAAAACTTGGTATCAAACTCAGTATTACTTTTTAAAAATTCAATATAATTTTCGATTTTTTCCACTAGGCTTTTTAAATTGCCTTTATCTAACTTACTAGATTCACCAACATAACCATGAAATTTAATATTATCTGTTATAATGGTACCATTTGGATTTAAGAAATTTTTATACTTTTCAAAAAATTTAGTATATTGTCCTTTTGCTGCATCAATAAATATTAAATCATATCTTAAATCATCAGATAAATTTAACTCTAATGCATCTTGATAAACAACATTAATTTTCTTTTCCATGCCACATTTCTTCACATTTTTTAGGCATTCCATATATCTTACTTCATCTCTTTCAATTGTTGTAACTACACAATCTTGTGTACTAGATGCCATAAGTATTGCTGAATAACCAATTGCACTTCCTATTTCTAAAACATTTTTTATATTATTTTCTTTAATATATTTCATTATAAATGCAATAGATTTTTTTTCAATGATTGGTACATTTTTTTCGTTAGCATACCTTTCCATTTCTAATATTTGTTCTTTCAATTTAATTCACCTTTACTTTATATATCTTCTTACTAATTCATTAAAACCATCAATATCTTTAGCAAAATAAACCTTACCAGTATCTACATCTGCTACAAAATAAAGATAATCAGTATCTGCAGGTTCAAGTGCAGCCTTTATACTTCCAATAGATGGATTACAAATAGGTCCAACAGGAAGCCCAATAAATGTAGTAACTCTAGTATTATAAGGGTTTTCATCATTTAAGTCAACTTTTGTTAAAGTTTCCTTCATACTTTTTTGAACACCATAATAACTAGTTACATCCATTCCTAAACTCATATTTAATTCTAATCTTTTATTTATTACTTGAGTAACCATCTTTCTATCTTCATATTTATTTGCTTCTTTTTCAGCAATACTTGCTATTGTAAATATTTCATGAACACTATATTTACTTTTCTTTATTTCTTCTTTTAAAGGGCTTAACTTTTCATTTGTTACATTAAGAATTCTTCTTATCACTTGTTCAACCGTAGTTTCTTTATAAAATTCATATGTTTCAGGAAACAAATAACCTTCTAAGGCATAATAAATATCATCATCAAGTATATCGTTAGTTAAAAACCAATAATCGGCAATTAAGCCTTTCAAAAACGATTTATCATTTACCTTTTTTATTGCTTCATCAAAATCTATATTAGTTTCATCACTAATTAGCTTCATGTATTCTTTTAAAGTAACACCTTCTTTTAAAGTTATTTTAACACTTGGTTTAAATTCTTTAATAACATCACCACTATTTAAAGATTTAATAATATCTTGAGTTGACATATCTCTGCTAAACTCATATGATCCTGCTTGCAAGTTCTTATTACCAGAAATTACCAAATAAATTATTGCAGCATACTTACTTCTAATAAGTTTTGCGTCTTTTAAATTATCAACAATCTTTTCTTTACCATCACCTTTTTTAACCGTAAATGTAATTACTTTATTACTCTTACTACTTGGTGTAAGTAATATAAAATAAGTTGCTATAAGCGCTATAATTATACCTAGAATAACACCCAAAACAATAAATAGTTTTTTATTTTTCATCTTTACCACAATCCTTTTTATTAATTAAATTTTGTACTTGTAAAAAAATATTATCAAGAATTTCTAGCTTCCTTTTATCTTTAATTGGTTTTAATACTTGTTTTCCATCTTCGTAACAATAACTTGATACATAACAAATTACATCTCCGAGCTTATTTATTTCATCTTTGGTATATATAATAAATTCTTCATCTTCCATTGTAATCTTTATAATGGTTTTATATTCTTTTTTATCTATATCTTCTTCTACTACTAACTTATTTTTCATAATTTTGCCTCTTTAAATAAGATTCTAATATCAAAACTGCTGATAATACATCTGTTTTATTTTGTTCATTAATTCTTTTTAATCCATTATTTTTCATAATATTAATCGCTTCAACTGTAGTTAATCTTTCATCTTCAAGTATTACTTCAACATTTGCACTTTCTAATATTTTCTTGAAATTTAAGCTTCTTTGTGCTGCAAAGCCTAAACTATTATCCATATTTTTAGGAAGTCCTAAGACTACTTTTGAAATATTTTTATCATTTATTATTTCCATCAATTTATTTAACGCATCATTATAATCCTCTTTTTTAAATTTGATCAAAGTCAGTGGGCTTACTAAAGTATTGGTTTTATCACTAATGGCTACTCCAAGAGAAGTTGTCCCTAAATCAAGTCCTAAATATCTCATTAGCGCCCCATGTAGGCATTTAATATTGCCATTAATATTTCACTACGATCAAACTTACAAAGTTTAGCTCTCGAATGATTAAATGTAGTTATATACTTTTCATCTCCACTTATTAAATAACCTACTAACTGATTCGTAGCATTATAGCCTTTAAATTCCAATGCTTCAACTACTTCATTAATAGTCATAAGTATTAGTTCTTGTCTTAATTCTTTAACATTAAATACTGTTGTTTTGTAATCCATTTACTTCACCCACTATCAAATTAATTCTATCAAAAATATCAGTAAATTGCAATATAAAAGGATGAAGTAAATCTTCATCCAACATAGAGGTCTTAAGTACTCAATAAATGTTTATATTTTTAAAGAAAACTTTAATACTTAATATTGTAGGAACTATAAGACTATAATTTATATTATAGAAAGGTTTGTAAAAGAGTTAATGATTTATAAACAATTTTTCCTAAAACCTCTAAAAATAATACTATCAATTCAGTGTGAAATAATTGTGAAGAAAATGTGAAATGTTATTTTTTGTCGAATTTTTCACTATTATCTTTAAAAAAATTATAATATATTTTCATATTTTCAAGTTCCCACCATTTTTTTGTAGAAACAGGCACACTATCTAAGTCATAAATCGTTGCACTATCTATCCCAAATATAAAAGGAGAATGTGTAGCAATAATAAATTGACAATTAAAAAATCGGGCTGATTCTTCTAAAAATTTAGCAAGTTTTAATTGCATTGAAGCTGACATACTATTTTCAGGTTCATCAAGTAAATATATTCCATTATCTTTAATTTCAGATATGAAATACATTAAAGCAGATTCACCATTTGATTGTTCAAAAACATCCTTATCAAGCATTCTTCTCCGAATAAAACCAGATGGTCCCAATCTTTTAGAATCTACTTCATTTTTAATACTTTGATAATCATTAATATCTCTAATCGAGGTCTTTTTACATTCAAAATATTCTTTTAACAAAGCTTCTCTTTGATTAAATCCTCGATTATTAATTCTTTTAACATTATAAATATAATCAAAAACATCATCACTTTTAATAATTTTTACTTCATCTGGAATTTCTAAAGAAGTTTCATACTTACAATAATCCACATAAGTTTGAAACATTTCTCCACCAGTAAAATTTAGTCCTTTAGCATTAAGCTTTTCTGCAATAATATTTAGTATTGTTGATTTACCAGAACCATTACCACCATAAAGTATTGTAATATTTGTAAAATTTATTTTCTCTAATTTTTTATCATTAAAAATTCTAAAAGGGTATTGATTATGAAAATAATTTCTTCGTTCATTAATCAATATGCCATTTTCAATTTCTTCACTAAGCAGATTAAATTCTTTTAAATAAACCATTATTACCACCTAAACATATAATATCATAAGTATAAACAAATAGCAAACATTTATTTGCGTTTTTTATTCATAAATAATATTGTTTAAATATTTTTCAATTACCACTTTACTTGGTTTATACATATTTTCAGGTAAATTATCAATATCAAACCATTTCCACTCCAAAATAGTTTCTGGTTCCATAGCTTTAATCTCACCTTCATAGCAATTGACTAAAAATCCTGCCGTAACATAATGAGCTGTATCAGTCATATCATCAGATACGCATATTAGTTTTAAGTCTTTGGCAATTAAACTAGTTTCTTCTTCCAATTCTCTTTTAGCGGCATCAACTAACTTTTCCATAAACTCAACTTTACCACCAGGCATAGTCCATGTACCCTCTCCCTTTAGTTCGCTTGAAGCTTTCACTTTATCAGGATTACGAAGGCCAAGTAACACCTTATTATCCTTTAATATCATAACACCAACACCTAATCCAGGTTTCATAAAATCATCTCCATTTATAATATAACAGAAAAAGAAAAAAACTCAAAATTAAAATTTGAGTTTAAGTAATTTACTTATTCTTCGTCCTTCAATCCTTTTTTAATACCTTTCGCAACAGTACCTGCAGCTTCTCCAACAGATGGTGCCATTTTTTCAATAGTTTCTTGTTTAACAGGCATTTCTTGTTGAGTATTAAACGCTTTTATTTCTCGTTTATAAGCCGTTCCAAACAACATAGCAGGAAGCATTATACCAAATACAAATGAAAAGAAAAACAATAACACTTTTTTACTTTCAGCATCACTTCTGATTTCGCTATTTTTCCACCAATTTGGATCTGCTAAAGCCGAATTATTATCAGGAATTTTTACTATGATAGCCAAAATTAATAATATAATACCAACAGCAAGTGAAATAAATCCTAAAGTAATTAATAATTTTTTTATCTTTTGATACTTTTCTTCACTTAAATATTCATTTTTATTCACGATAGCAACTCCTTTCTAGTTAGTAATATACCATAAATTCCAATAAAAAGCAAATACCTCAATCATTTTTTAATAGATAACTTAACTAGCAAAAAAATTTTCAAAAGTTTCTAAAAATTTATTTAACGACTAATACTTTGCACATATTTTTTAGTATTTATTCAAAAGATAATAACCATTTTCACAAGTAATTGCATCAATACCACAAAATAGACAGATTAAAAAAATATAGAAAATGATGTAAAAAATATATAAACCAAAAAAAAGCAGTGATTTTTTCACTGTTTTTTTACTTGAATCTTTCTATTACTTTTATAGTTTCATAACAAATTAAAGATTCATCTGTAAACTCTTCATTATATATCTTACCATCTTCTATAAAATCTTTTTTCATACTATTTTTATAATCTTTAAAACTTTTAAAACCAGTTAATTTATAATTTACCATATCTTCACTTAAGTCTTTAAATTTAATTATTTTTTCATCTACAACTTGTACGATTCCTAAATATTTGCCATCATAAGAAACTAAATATTTTATACCCTTTACTGCTGGCAAGAAAGAATATTTTACACTTATTTTATAATTCTTTTCTCCATTTATTATAGCGTTAGCTATATTTTCATTATTAAAATCCAAATGACGATCAGAAGAGAATTCTAAAACCTTTGGATTTGAATATCTTTCCAAATATTCTTCACGTTCTAATTTTTTCCATCTTTTTGAATAAGTCATCATAAAAATTCTGTCTTTAATATTCTTATGTTTTTTATTATAAATAATATCCCATTTTTCATCTAGCAATTTTCTTTCTTTACTTTCTTTAATATCCTTTAACCCAATTAAAAGCAAATAATTTTTAATATCCTTTATATAAGATAATTCTTGTTTACTATATTCATCCAAAAATTCATCAGGAACTGAGAATGTTTCTGGATAATCATATAAAACCTTGACAACTTCCTCAAAACTATGACAATGATTAACCATCAATCTATGTTTTATTGTTTGGGTAGGAAACTCTCTTCCATAAAGTTTTGCTTTATAATGATATGTAACCCCAGTTCGTGCAACTTCACCAATAGAATAAACTAAACTTGGCTCCACACAATAACATTTATAATCTTTAGAATATCTCACCCACTCAAAGGTTTGTCTTTTCTTATTCCAAAAAGGATATGGTAAATTACAAGACTTTATTTTCTTATATCTTTTATTTTCCTTAATGGTAAAAAAATAATATTTAACTTTATCAAATAATCCCATACAAATTCTCCCTTTATATTTTTTATATACAATAAAGCCCGAATTATTCATTCGAGCTTAATTTCAATATTGGTGCAAGCGAAGGGACTTGAACCCCCACGGAATATTCCACTAGATCCTAAGTCTAGCGCGTCTACCAGTTCCGCCACGCTTGCCTAAAATGGTGGACCTCATAGGACTCGAACCTATGACAACTCGGTTATGAGCCGAGGGCTCTAACCAACTGAGCTAGAGGTCCATGACAATATTAATATTATCACAAAATTTTTATTATGACAAGTATTTTTTAATAAAAAAAGCAAAAAAACTTAAGCACCCCCGAAGCTTAAGTTTTATAAACAATTATTTATCTTGTAACATATTAAGTAAATCAATCTTAAACATATCTTTTGAAGCATTAGCTTTAGAAATCATAATTCCTTTATAAGTTGTAAGTTCAGATCTATGACCTTCTAATAAAATATCAGATGGTGTAATAGTTTCCAAAACAACAACTTCGTCTTTTTTATGAACAGTATAAACTAATTTAACTTCGCCATGAATTTGAGCAAACATCTTATCACTTGGTAATTTAAGTTCATACGTTTCAGTACCATTTTTCTTATTTACTGAAATTAATTCCCCAACAAAGTTACCATTTCTTAAAGCAGGATAATAATCAAAGTTTAATTTCTTAAACGCTAACATATTATACTTCTTTAACGCTCTTTCTAGTTTTTTAAATTCATTTTCACAGACGTATTCTAAAACATATCCTTTCATTTTTCCATACCCCCTAATTACTCGAACAATTACATTATACCACAAACTACATTTTTTGTCAAATTTGTGTAAATTTATCATATTGTTCATAGTATTTCCACATTGGAGCTAAATTATAACATAATCGACAACGCTTGTCAAATTTTTCTTTCAAAACTACAAAAGACAGACTGGTTTTTCCTTGATTTATCTAAAATAAACTAAGTTGAGCAGATTCAGGCATTCCTTCAAAAACACCTAATTCCTTTAAAGCATTGATAGTAGTTTGATTAACTTTTCCACGATTTTGGAAGTCTTCAACACAATAAAACGGTTTCTTTTCTCTTTCTTCAATTATTTTATTTGCAACGTTTTCTCCTAAACCATCTAATGCCATAAAAGGTAAATATAAGCATTTATTTTCTTCATCAATATAGAATGTTTTAGCTAATGACTTAGTAATATCAATATTCTTAAACGAAAAACCTCGAGCAAGCATTTCTAAAGCAACTGCTAGTGTATCACCCACTGCGGACTCTTTCGCAGATGCACCAAAGCCTTTTTCTTTTATTTCAATAAGCCTGCGTTTTATTCCATCATATCCTTTAAGCATTGCATTAACATCAAAGTCACTTCTTCTAATACTAAAATAAGCTGAATAATAATATAAAGGATAATAAACTTTAAACCAAGCAACACGATATGCCATCATAACATAAGCACAAGCGTGAGCTTTTGGAAACATATACTCTATTTTTCTACAGCATTCAATGAACCACTCAGGTACACTAAACTCTCTCATATATGCAACATGTTCATTCCAAGTCTCGGGTTCTTTTTTGGCTTTTCCTTTACGAACAAACTCAGATATCTTGAAGGCTCTAGACGGATCAAGTCCATAGTTAATTAAACTAACCATAATATCATCACGACAACCTACAACTTCATTAAATGATGCAACATTATTAACAATCAAATCACGCACATTACCTTGCCATACATTGGTACCATGTGATAAACCTGCAATCTTAACTAAATCTGCAAAATGAGTTGGTTTAATCTCCAAAAGCATATTAATAGCAAAGTTTGTACCAAACTCAGGAATACCAAGTGTACCAGTTTTACACAAAATTTGTTCTTCCGTTACCCCAAGTGCCTTCGGTGATGTAAATAAACTAATAATATTTTTATCATCAAAAGGTATTTCATTTTTGATATCAATACCTGTAGTATCCCCTAGATATCTAAGCATTGTTGGATCATCATGTCCAAGTATATCAAGTTTTAAAACATTATCATGAATAGCATGGAAATCGAAATGTGTTGTATACCATGTACTATCAGGTTCATCCGCAGGATACTGATATGGTGTAAAATCAAATACATCCATATACTGAGGAATAACAATAATACCTCCGGGATGTTGACCTGTTGTTCTTTTTACTCCCGTACACCCAATAGAAATTCTTTCGATTTCCGTATTATTTAAAATAATACCTTTATCTTCACAATATGCTTTTACATAACCAAATGCAGTTTTTTCAGCAACTGTTGAAATAGTTCCTGCACGATAAGCATGATCTTCACCAAATAATACTTTTACATGGTTATGAGCATCAGCTTGATTATCCCCTGAAAAATTAAGGTCGATATCTGGAACTTTTTCAGCTTTAAATCCCAAGAATGTTGCAAATGGCATATCTTGTCCTTCTTTTTTTAGTTTTGTACCACATTTGCAAGTCCTATCAGGCATATCATAACCTGACGGATAAAGGCTTGCCAGACTCTCACCAGCTTCGTCTTCAAAATAAGATTTCTTACAATTTGGACAAACATAATGTGGAGGAAGTCCATTAACTTCAGTTATTCCCATCATCGTAGCAACCAGGCTTGAACCAACAGATCCACGAGAACCTACAAAATATCCATCTTCATTTGATTTTTTAACCAATTTTTCAGCAATTAAGTAAATTACATCATACCCACCACCAATGATACCTGCAAGTTCTGCTTCCAACCTTTCTTCAATATTTTTAGGAAGGGGATTACCATATATTTCATGTGCTTTATTATAAACCATTTCTTTAGTTACTTCTGCACTATTTTCCAAAACTGGGGTATACAATTTATCTCTAATTATTTGTAAATGTTCAACCATATCAGCAATTTTATTTGTGTTTGTAATAACTATTTCTTTAGCTAAATCTTCACCTAGAAATGAAAATGCATCAAGCATTTCCTCAGTAGTCATAAAATACATATTAGGTAGTTCAATCCCTTCTCTATTTAAAGGATGAATTTTACCATTAGTTTTTTGATGAACAATGACTTTACGATAAATTAAATCTTCCGGTCTTAAATTATGAACATCCCCGGTTGCACAAACTAGTTTTCCCATACTTTTAGCAAGTTTAACTAATCTTGAAACGTAACCATTATATTCCATTACACTATGAAATTTTTTATCTTCTCCAATTAAATGTGAACAAACAGAAGCTGGTTGAACCTCAATATAATCATAAAAATTCATTAAATCTTTTAAGTCATCATCACTCATACCGTAGCCCTTATCAAAAACTTCACCATTAACACAACCACTACCAACGATTAACCCTTCACGCAAACTTATCAAATCAGTCCGAGGAATCTTGGCATCTTTACCCTTAAATAAGTATTTTGTATTAGCTAAACTAATTATCTTAAATAAGTTTTTTAATCCCACAGGATTTTTAGCAATTACAGTTAAATGAAAAGGTCTAGCAAATTTAATAGCATTTTCTTTATCTGCTAAAGTTTCTAAATCTATCGTGGTATTAATATTTTGACGCTTTAATTCATATAGCATTTTATAAAAACATTTACTAGTTCCTTCGCAGTCATAATCCGCTCTATGATGTTTATCTTCATCCCATTCAACTTCTAGATTTTTAACCAAAGTAGATAATTTATGATTTCTCCATGTTGGATACATGTTTCTAGCAAGTCCCATAGTGTCTACAACCGTATTATTAAATTCGCCTAGATTATATTTTTTACATGCACTTGCTACAAAAGAAATATCAAATTGAGCATTATGAGCAACTAAGGGCAAGTCTCCGCAAAATTCTAAAAACCTTTTGGTTACATTTTCTTCTGAATCTTTTCCCACTAACATTTCATCAGTAATATTAGTAAGTTCTGTTATAATCTTAGGTAAAGGTGTTGGACAAGCAATTAACTCATCAAACCTATCAATAATTTCATCATTTTTTACTTTAACTGCCCCAATTTCAATCATTTGATCAACGCCACTATTTAACCCAGTGGTTTCAGTATCATACACAACATATTCTTGGTCAAACAAAGGATATTCTTTATTTTTAAAAACTATATTAGACTCAACATCGACAACATTAAGTTCTGCGCCGTATAAGGCTTTAAATTTATCAGCATCCTCTTTACCCTTATTAGCTTTTTGCAAAGCGTTATATATATCTGGATAAGCCTGTAATGAATTATGATCTGTTACAGCAACGGCTTTATGTCCAAGTTTCATAGCAAATTTAGCAAGTCCTGCAGTTGGAACTACACCATCCATCATACTCATCATTGTATGAGCATGAAGTTCCACTCTTTTTTCTTTACAATCATCTTTAACACTTACATCCTTAGATGGAATTATTTCAATATTTCTTGCATTAATAACCATTTGATGTAAATATTCATCCATTTCCATATGTCCATGAACTCTATACCAAGAGCCTACATTTAACTTTTTATTTAAATGGGCAAACTCTTCTTCATTAAATCTAACAAGTTTCATTAAATAACTATCAGTTTTATCACTTACTTTCATATTCATAATAAATACTGGTCCTTTTTTTCCTTGTCTTTCTGTTACTTCTTTTTGAAATATATATACTTCCACAATAATGTTTTTCATTTCTCCCAAAATATTATTTAATTTTATTACATCGCCATCTTTATGTACTCCTAAAATAATGGGACTTTCTTCTTCTTTCTTAGATGATACACTTTGTTTTTCTAATTCTATTTCTTCTTGAATATTTTTTCTTTCATCCTCACTTATATTTACTTCAATATTAAAATCACCTAATCCATATCTATTTAAATTATTAAGGATTCCTTTTGATTCATGTAATAAATCACTTCTTTCAAAATCATTTAATACATGAAAATATATAGTATTATCTATTACTTCAATACTACTTTTTTTAACACTTATTAAAGATGGTCTTTTTAATATAATATCATTTATCAAATAATCTAAATATGATGTTATATCTTCATCTGTTACTTCATCATAACTAATATTTATATCACAGTTTTTTTCTCCATTTATTCCATTCATAGCACACAAAAACAATCTATTTACACTACCAACTGGCAACACGTTTTTATTTTTTATATATACTAAAAATTTATTTTCCCCTTTTTTAAAAACAACTCTATCTAATAATGCATCATTAAATACATCATCACTAAAAGAAATACTCTTAAAAAATCTATTTAATTCTTCGCTCATCTAAACCACCTTCTTTATATTATTAACAATTATACTCACTTTGTCAAATCTTTTTGAAACACTTCCCATTATTTCCACAAGATCACCTTCATGGATATTATTTATTATTTCATATTTATTTGGAAAAACAGTAAAATCTCCAGACTTAGTTTCATCGCTACACAACATAAATGCCATATCTTCATTCTTTTTAGTCTTAATACTTCTAATTTTATCTACCAAAACTATACATTTTACATTTTTAAATAATTTTTTTTCTATTTCACATAACTTAACTACATTTTTATATTTACTTGAAGGATGATTACTAATAAGCATACCATATGCTTCCAATTCATCATTTCTAAGATCTACTTCATCATACTCATTTACTTCAATTAATACTGGTTTTTTTATTATATCAGTTCCATCACTTAAATTAGCATAATTCATAATACTTTCCATATTTTCTATTAAAGTATGACGATTAATCATAAATACATCAAACAAGCCTGCTTTAACTAACTTCTTAAATATATCTTCATTTATAAAATTCCTAGTTTTATATGCAAAATCAAATATATCTTTAAATCCAGTATCTCTTACTTCAATTATTTTTTTAGCAACATCTTCATTAATTCCTTTTACTTGAATAAATGGCATCATAACATCTTTATTTTTTACATAAAATCCATTTTTACTTAAATTTATATCAGGCTTAATTATTCTAAATCCTTTACTTTTCAAAAAACTAATTGAGTCTCTAATTTTATCACTATCTTTACCATTAATCATTTCTATAATAAAATATTCTGGATATTTAAATTTTAAATAAGCCATTTGATAAGCTATATATGCATAAGCAACTGAATGAGATTTATTAAAACCATAATTTGCAAATTTAACAATTAAATCATATATTTTTAAAACTACATCTAGTTTATATCCTCTTTTTAATGATTTATTTATAAACTTTTCTTTTTCTTCATTGATAATATTTTCTTTTTTCTTAGATATAGCTCTTCTTATTAAGTCTGCTTCTGCAAGAGTATAGCCAGCTACAACCCTAAGTATTGCCATAATCTGTTCTTGATAGATTATAATACCATATGTTTCTTTTAAGATAACATCAAGTGTTTTATCAATATAATCTACTTTTTCTTTACCTTTTTTTCTTAATACATATGTATCAACTTCATCAATAGTACCAGGTCTACCCAAAGCAATACCTGCCACTAAATCTTGAAAGCATGTTGGTTCAATTTTTTTTATAATGCTTCTAAGTAAAGGTGTTTCAAATTGAAAGATTCCTTCAGTTTTACCAGAAGAAAATATTTTATATACCTCTTTATCATCTAAGCTAATATTTTTAAGTTTATCATGCCCAACTACATCAAGAATATTAGCAATTGTACTTAAATTTTTAACAGCCAAAAAATCCATCTTAAGTAAACCAATACTTTCCATATAATCCATTGTACAGCCTGTAATTAAAGTATTATTTTCACAATGAATTGGTATTATTTCATCTAACTTTTCACTTGATATTACAACACCAGCAGCATGAATAGAAGTATTTTTCTTAAGACCTTCAAGATGCATCGAAATAACATACAAATTTTTTATTTCTTTATAATTATTAATATATTTTTTTACAATTTCATTTTTTAAATTATCTTTTAAACTTAAACTTCCATTAATACTTTTAATAAAACTATCTAATAAATTATTACTTATATTTAACATTTTACCTACTTCTCTTAATACTAATTTACTTTTAAAAGTTGTAAAAGTTAAACCTAAAGCAACATTACTCATTCCATATTTACTTCTTACATAATCTATTACTTGTTCTCTTTTATAAGCATCAAAATCTATATCAATATCAGGCATTGTAATTCTCTCTGGATTTAAGAATCTTTCAAACATCAACCCAAAACTAATTGGATCAATCTCTGTTATGCCTATTGAATAACTTACCAAAGACCCTGCCGCAGATCCTCTGCCTGGTCCCACTAAAATATTATTTTTTTTAGCATACAAAACATAATCATAAACTATTAAAAAGTAATCTACAAACCCCATTTTATTTATTACATCAAGTTCATATTTTAATCTATCAACATATTCTTTACTTACTTTTCCATTTAATCTTTTATTTAAGCCTTTAACACAAAGATTTTTAAGCAATTCATAAGAATTATCACTATACTTAGGTATATATCTTTTATCTAAAGGTATTTCTATATTAATCAAATTAACTATTTTTTCAATATTTTCATCACTAACATCATCACAATAGCAGCAATCACTATTTACTTCAATATTATCTTTTCTTAATATATCTAAATACTTCAAATAACTTACTTCTTCTTTTTTTAAAACTTTTAAATCTTTAAAAAACACAATATTTTTAGTGATAGCCAAAGCATTAATTTTTTCATATTGAGTTTTATACCCAATAAAAATTACATCAAAACAACTAAATTCATAAAACAAGTCTTTACTTTCATATGGCAATATCACTAATATGTTTTTACAAAATTCTTTTATATTCAAAACAGTTAATTCATTCTTTTCCTTCAAAGTATGTATTTTTAATAAATTTTTATATCCTTCATAATTAATAGCATATAAACATACTTCTAAGTTATTTAATTTAATACTTAGTCCAATAATGGGTTTTATATTATTTTTTTTGCAACTAAAATAAAAGTCTAGTACTCCGTATAAATTTTCATCACATATACCACATGCACTAATTTTATTATCACACAAAAAACTAACTAAGTCAGGCATCTTAATTAAGCTTTTTAATAATGTATAATCTGTTGTTACTTTTAATGGTATATGCATAATTTACTCCCTAATAATATTTTATCACAATAACAAAGTTAATTAAAGAAAAATAAAGTACATTTTTAAAAGCACTTTATTTTACACAAAACAATTTAATTCTAGTAAGAAATTATAATTTGCTGTTATCTAGGTATTCCAGAACCACCAAGATATTTAACATTTGAAGAAAGATAAAAGACTGGTCGAATAGAAAAAGTTGAATCATTCGGAGCAGCATTTTCTCTAATACCACCAACTTGATATAATTTTTACTTTTTTACTATCCATATTACTACCATCCTTACTATATCAGTACTAAACATTTATATAACAAGTCAACAATTTCAAAAAAAAGAAACAAAGTATTGTTTCCAATTTCTATTTTATATTTTCTACGATTTCTTTAAAATTTAATGAATTACTTGCTTTAACCAATATATTATCATCAGTTTTTTTAATAGAATTTATAAAATTAATAGCATCCATATTATTATTAAAATGATAACTATTATCTTTATTAAATCCTTCTTCTATAGCTCCTTCATTAATATAATCTGAATCTTCTCCGACTGTAACTAAAATATCAATCTTTTCTTTTTCTATTAGACCACCAATTTTTTTATGTAACTCTTCTGTATAATCTCCAAGTTCTCTCATTGTACCTAAAACAGCAATATTTCTGCCATTTAAAGAACCCAAATACTTAATAGCATAACTCATAGAATCAAAATTAGCATTATATGAATCATCTATAATTGTAATATCATTACTATTTATAACACTCATTCTATTACTACTTAATTCAAAATTAAGAATACCAGCCTTTATATCTTCATCGCTTACTTTAAAGTATTTACCCACTGCAATAGATGCTAAAGCATTATAGATAAAATGTTCTCCCCCAACTGGAACTTTATATATTACATCATCACATGAAAATGTCGACCACCATTCATTTTTTTCAATAATATTTGCCATATAATCTGATTTTTCATTTATACCAATAGTAATAATGTTATATTTATCTTTATTATTTAAAAACCATTCATGTAATAAGTCGTTATCGTTATTAATAACTAAAGCCCCTTTAGGATTTAATCCTTCAAGAATCTCAAGTTTTGCCTTTAAAATATTTTCACGACTACCAAGATTACCAATATGGGCAGTACCAACATTAGTTATAACAGCGATATCAGGTTTAGCAATATTAGTTAAATAAGATATTTCCCCAAGATGATTCATCCCCATTTCAAGTACTAACATTTCATTATCATTTTCTAAAGATAATATACTTAAAGGTAATCCAATATGATTATTTTGATTTCCAACAGTTTTATGTGTTTTATATTTTTCTTTTAAAACACTATAAATCATATCTTTAGTACTAGTTTTACCAGCACTACCTGTAACTGCCACAACCGGACTATAAAAAAGACTTCTTTTATACTTAGCTAAATTTCCTAAAGCTTTTTTTGTATCGTCAACAACTATTATAGATTTATTATTATTTTTTATATAATCCATTATTTCATCATTTATTATAAAATTTTCAAGTATTACAAGACTAGCGCCTTTATTAAAAGCATCCATATAAAACAAATTTCCATCATTTTTATCACCTTTAATACCAATATAACAATCATTTTCACATACTTTTCTTGTATCAATGGTTATTTTATTAATATTTACATCAATTTCATTAAAAATAGATAGATATTTAACATTTTCATAAATATCTAATGTTCTCATTATTTCACTACCTTTCATATTTTAATTATAACTTATTTAAATAATTTTGTATATACTTCATTAAAATTACTAACAGGAATAACTTCCATATTATCTAAAATAAGTTTAGGAACATTTTCTAAATCTTCACTATTACTTTTAGGCATATACACTACTTTGATATTTTTATTATATGCAGCAATAAGTTTTTCTTTGAGTCCACCAATTTTTAAAATACTTCCATTTAAAGATACTTCACCCGTAAATGCAACATCACTAGGTACTTTTTTATTTTCTTTTAAGCTACATAAAGCTACACTTAAAGCAATACCAGCAGATGGTCCATCTTTTTTAGAAGATGCATCTAAGAAATGCACATGTATATCTTCATTATGAAAACTATATTTATATTTAAGTTTAAGCATAGTTAAAACAACACTAATACTTTCTTTTAATATATTACCTGCATTACCTGTAATAGTTAATTTATCATTTCCTTTACATGTTACAACTTCTATTTTAGATAAAGTTCCACCACTATTACTTACAGCCAATGTATTAACAACGCCATTTTCTTCTTCCATAACTAAATTACTTGTATATTTTGGATTACCTAGTAATCTTACTACTCTTTCTTCATTTAATACTTTTACATTATTAATAGTTATTTTTCTAGCTAAAGAAGAAAGAACTCTTTCTAAATCTCTAACTCCAGCTTCTTCAGTATAATTATTTATTATAAAATATAATAATTCATCACTAAATTTTAATTTATTATCATAAACCATATTATCTAATAAAATATTAGGTAACATATAGTTTTTAGCTATATCTTTTTTTTCAAAAACAGTATAACTATGAAGTTCAATTAATTCTACTCTATCTAAAATAGGTTTAGGTATATCACTTACATTATTAGCAGTTAAAATAAATAATACTCCACTCAAATCAAAAGGTTCTTCAATATAATTATCTGTAAATATTTTATTTTGATTCGGATCTAAAATTTCTAATAATGTTGAAGCAGGATCTCCTTTATAATCTTTAACCATTTTATCTACTTCATCAATTAATATTAAAGGATTATTACTTCCGCATTTATTTAATCCTTGAATAATTTTACCCGGGGCAGATGCTAAATATGTTCTTCTTGAACCCACCAATTCAGTTGAATCATTTAAGCCACCAACACTAATTTTATAAAAATCACGATTTAAAGCCCTAGCAATAGACATAGCAATCGTGGTTTTACCAACACCTGGAGGACCTACTAAACATATAATTGGACTTTGAATATTTCTATTTAAATTTTTAATAGCAACATATTCACTAATCCTAGTTTTTATTTCATCCATTCCAAAATGAGATTTATTTAACTCTTTATATACTTCATCAAAATTAGCATTTTCTTTTCTAGTTTTATTCCATGGTAAATGTAATACCCAATCTAAATAATTATGCATCACACTAACTTCTAGGGCATCATCGCTCATAATTTCATATTTATCTATTTCATGACTAAAATGATCTTTAATTTTTTTATCAATTTTTAATTTATCAAGAACTTTTCTATACTCTATTACTTCTTCTTTTTTCCAAGAATCTTCACCAAGTTCTTGTTTTAAAACTTTCATTTTTTCCTTCAAAATAAATTTTCTTTGATCATTTTGTAAAGATTCATCAATTTTTTCTTCTAATTCGTTATCAATTTCTATCCCTTTAATTTCTTCATTCATATCTTTAATTAAAGCTTTAGCTCTTTTAATGGGATTAATTTCTTGCATATATTCAAGTTTCTTACCAATATTAAATGGTAAAAAAGATGTAATTGCATCAGTTATTTTATTTAAATCTTTATTATTGCTTACAAAATTTAATATATCATTAGATATTCCTTTAGATATATTTATATATTTTTTTAAAGTATCCACCAGTTTTTTTAATATAGCATTTTCTTCATCTTCCACTAAAGCTGGTAAATCAATATACATAACTTCGCTATACAAAACTTCATTATTTTTTTCTTGATAATATTTATTAACTGCTACTCTTTTAAGGCCTCTTAATTTTATTTCAATAACACCATCATTATCTATTTTATTTTTTATTTTAGCAATAACACCAACTTTAGGTAAATCATCAACGCTTGGTTCTTCTTCTAAAAGATCCATCGGAGCAACTACTAATATTTCACTTTTAAAGTTACTACTAGCATCATTTATTGCTTTACCACTTATTACATTATTAAGTTCAAGTTTAATTTCTTGATTAGGAAGTATTACTAAATTTTTAAGTAAAATAACAGGTATATTAAACATAAAACGAACACCTCCAAAGCTCAGAAATTATTATATCGTCAGAACTTGATTTTGTAAAGATAAAATCACAATTATTTTATTTATTCATAAAATACATTGTGAATATAAAGGAGTATTTATGATTAATTGGTATATGAATTTAAATTATCCCATCCAAGCTTTAATTGCATCATTATTTACATGGGGTATAACATCGCTTGGAGCTGCGGTAGTATTCTTATTTAAAAAAGTAAATAAAAATACCATGGATGCAATGCTTGGATTATCAGCAGGCGTTATGCTTGCTGCAACATTCTGGAGTTTGCTTTCTCCAGCCTTAGAAATGGCAGAAAATCTCAAATTAATTTCATGGTTAATAGTTTCTCTTGGGGTATTATCCGGAGGTCTTCTTCTATTTTGTGGCGACAAAATTTTTGATAGAATTACCAAAAAGAAAACTAACTCACATAGTATAAAAAGAAGTCTAATGTTAATTTTTTCAATTACGCTTCATAACATACCTGAAGGAATGGCTATCGGGGTAGCCTTTGGATCAGTATTTTATAATTTGGAAGGAGCAACACTTACTGCAGCTGTTATGTTAGCAATCGGTATAGGTATTCAAAATTTCCCTGAAGGTTCTGCTGTATCCCTACCTTTAAGACGAGAAGGAATGAGTCCTAAAAAAGCCTTTTTCTTTGGTATGCTAAGTGGCATTGTTGAACCAATATCGGCAGTAATCGGCGCTATATTAGTAATAAAGGTTCAAATATTACTACCAATATTGCTTTCTTTTGCAGGTGGTGCAATGATTTATGTTGTTGTTCAAGAACTAATTCCAGAAAGTCAAACAAACAAGAAAAAAGACCTCATGGCCTTATTTACAATTCTTGGATTTTTACTTATGATGATATTTGATGTATCACTAGGATAGCATAAGCTATTCTTTTTTATATTTCTAATAAAAATTTATTTTTCCTAAGTAATTCATAAGCAGGTTTTAAAATCATTTCATATCTTTTTCTTAAAATGATTTTATAAAAATTCTTTCTTACATCACTAATATATGGGGTATTATCAATTATTTCATCTACCTTTTTCATATCTATTCTTGGGAAAATTTCAAACAAAGCTCGATTACAATCAACATTTTCAAAAGAATTAATATAAAAATATGGCGATAATTTAAAAGTCTTTTTCAAAGCAGAATTTGGAAAAGTAAATACTCTTTTTTCAAGTTCTTTTTCATTATCTAATATGTTTTTAACATTTTCATCATCAATTTTTGGATATAAACAAGATGCACAATCAAATATTGGTGCTATTAAAACCTGATTAGTTTTATTATCTACAAGAAAACCCCAATTACCATTATGTCTATCAAAATTACCTACAAAAGAATCTACAATAAACATTTGCCAAAAGAATTCTTTTAGTTTTACTTTATCATACAAATTTTGTTCTAATATAACGCCAAGCACTTCATCAAGTTCTGTTCCAAATCCAAGTTTACTACTATTAATAATAGAATTTTTAAGTGAAGCAAAATCATAAAATATTTTATTTGGTTCCGTAAAATCTTTACAAGCAACAACCAAATATTTTTTACCGTTTTTATATTTTCCTAAAAGAGATTCTTGCGTACTAAATCCCAACAAGTTAAAAATATGGCAAGCAATATATTCACTAATTACACTATTACTATATTTACCATTATTTTTAGATGAAAATTTAAGTAAATATTTTTCGTTATTAAAAATAATACCTATCTTTTTACCATTGGATCCTCCATATAATTTTGTATTTATTACTGGACAAGAAGAAAAATCAATTAAAGCCATTTTATTACACCTCGACTATATTATATCAAAGTAAATATCTTTTAGCAACATATTAAATCAAAAAAAGTAATAACATTTAGTTATTACTCTATTCTTCATTAATATATAAATTTTTATATATTAGACTCTTTTTAAGTAGTTGTTTATGTGTACCACTAGCAACGACTTTACCACCATCAATTAAATAAATAACATCAGCATCTATAATTGTTGATAATCTATGAGCCACAATAATAATGGTATGATCTTTAACCAAATTATCAATTGCTTGTTTAATTTTAGATTGATTTTCATTATCTAATGCACTTGTGGCTTCATCAAATAAAATAATTTTACTATTCTTAAGCAAAGCTCTAGCAATAGCAAGTCTTTGTTTTTGTCCTCCAGATAAATTAATTCCCCCTTCTCCGATCATTGTGTCATACTTATTTGGAAGACTCATTATATACTCATCTATTTCCGCCAATTTGCATGCATTTCTAATTTTTTTAAGAGACATATATGGATCAATTATTTTTAAATTTTCTAAAATAGTTTTATTAAAAATAAATGGTTCTTGTCTAATTATTGCAATATTTTCTCGTAGTGAGTCTTCAGTAAAATCTTCGATTGGAATATCATCCACTAAGATAACCCCCGCATCAGAATCAAAATATCTAAGAAGCAAGTTAAATATCGTAGTTTTTCCTTGTCCACTTTTACCAACTATAGCAACCTTTTTACCTGTTGGAATAGTTAAATTAAACTCTTCAAATATTTCTTTTTTTTCATTTGGATATTTAAATGTTATATTTTTAAATTCAACATTTCCTAAAATATCAGTTTTAGAAACAATACCAAACTTTTCATCTTTATATAGTTTATTATCAAGTATTTCGCTTAACCTTTCAATGGATACTTTCATTTTTTGAATACTCGTAGATAAATTCATCATTAGTTCAATCGTATTCATAAATCTATAAACATAATATGTCATAGCCATAAAGAAAGCAAAAGAACCAGTTTTATTAATAATAAGAAGGATACAAGTAGTAAATATAACAAACTCTAAAGTGCAATTTAAAATATAAATCCAAGCATTATAGTTTCTTTCTGTAATCATTTGTTTATTAATTTTAAAATATATATTTCTAACTATATTTTTAAAATTATCATTCATACTTTTTCTAATTCCTAAAGCTCTTATTTCTCTTATACCACGAACAGATTCACTTACTTCAGCAACCGCTCTATCTTTTTCTTTATTTATTTCCTTCTGTTTTTCTTTAATACTAGGTAAGTACTTATGTGAAATAATATAGAACAATACTAAATAAATAATTACTTCCAAAGCTACAACCCATGAATTAAAACAAATATAAATAAATACGATTGCACAAGTAAAAAGTGATATTGTTATTCTAAGAATTTGTCTAAAAGAATCCGCTATCGTAGAGGAATCATTAGTAATACGATTTATAAACTCTCCACTAGATTTTTCTTCAAAAGCTCTCGCAGGTAACAGCCCTACTTTTTCATAAACAGCACAGCCAATTTTCTCCATTATATTATTGGCACACTTTTCCATATAAATTCTACCATATCTATCAAAAATTAAGCTATCAACAAAATTTATAATATACATTAAAAATAATACTGCTACTGCTAAGTCAAAAGAACTAACACGTGCTTTGTCAATTGCAAGTCCAATTAAATAACCATACAAAGTTCCTGTCATCGAAGTAACAAACAAAAAAACAAAAGATTTAATAAAAAGTTTCTTTTCTCCACCACAATACTTTTTAAAAAATCTTATCATTTCCTTCAACTTCATAATTACTCACCCTTTTTAATCTTTTGTTTTAAATCAAATAATAAATTTAATGCTTCAATTGGTGTTGTATTTAAAACATCTATTTTTTCTATTGTTTCCTTTATTATATCATCTTTTTTAACATTTGGTTCAAAATCCATTGCAAGTTGTATTTTTTCTTCAGGATTTTTCTTTTTAGAATTTGATTCATACTCATTTAATATTTCCTCAGCTTTATTAAGTAACTCCTCAGGCATCTTAGCAAGTCTAGCTACATGAATCCCATAACTTTTATCAACTGCTCCATTTTTAACTTTATGTAAGAAAGTAATTTCATTACCATTTTCTACTGCACTAACATGGACATTTTTAATATTTTTATATTTCTTATCTAATCTTGTAAGCTCATGATAATGAGTTGAAAATAAAGTAAACGCTCCGATATAATCACTAATATATTCAAGTATAGCCTGAGCAAGACTCATTCCATCATATGTTGCAGTACCGCGACCCAATTCATCAAATAAAATTAAACTATTTTTAGTAGCATTACATATAGCATTACGAGCTTCTTTCATTTCCACCATAAATGTAGATTCTCCACTTACTAAATCATCACTAGCACCAATTCTTGTAAAAATCTTATCAATTATTGGTAATGTAGCAGATTCGCAAGGAACAAAAGAACCCATCTGTGCCATAATAACTATAATTGCCATTTGACGCATATAAGTAGATTTACCACTCATATTAGGACCAGTTATAAGTAAAGTATTAATACCATTACTTAATAGACAATCATTAGGAACATATTCTGATTTACTTACAACTTCCACAACTGGATGTCTTCCATTTTTAATATCAATTACATGTTCATCAGTAATATTTGGTCTAACTAAATTATATTCTTCACTACAAACAGATAGTGAAACTAAAGCATCAATTTCACTTAAAGCATCAGCCGTAGCATTTAATAAAGGAACTTCCTCCTTAACCAATGACTTAATACTACAAAACAATTTATATTCTAAGTCAATTATATTTTCTTCTGCGTTAAGAATCATACTCTCTTTTTCTTTCAAAGCTGGAGAAATATATCTTTCACAATTCGTTAATGTTTGTCTTCTTTCCCAATGATATTCATCTTTAACTAAATTTTTACTTCCATTAGGTATTTCAATAAAATAACCAAATACTTTATTAAATCCGACTTTTAAATTCTTTATTCCCGTTTCTTCTTTAACTTCTGCTTCAAAAGATGCTACAAAATCTTTGCCACCACTACGAATATTTCTCAACTCATCTAACTCACTACTATATCCTTCTTTTATCATATATCCTTCTTTAACAGATATCGGAGGATTATCCACAATGGCACTATCTAATAATTCACATAACTTCTCGTGAGTATTAATATCATAATTAAAGCCTAAATCTTCAATTTTCTTTTTTATCATTGGAAGTACTTTAATACTATTTTTAAGTTGTAATAAATCTCTAGCGTTTAAAGAACCATTTATAACTTTACCAGAAAGTCTTTCAATATCATATACTTCATATAAATAATTTTTAAGTTCATCTTTTATAATAAATTCATTATTTAATTTTTCTACTTTTTCATATCTATCAATTATTTTTTCTTTATTCTTCAAAGGATTTAACATCCAATTTTTAAGTTTACGACTTCCCATTGCTGTTTTACATTTATCAAGTAGCCACAACAAAGAATAAGTTCTTTCTTTTAATCTTAATGTCTCAACCAGCTCAAGATTTCTAATACTATGAATATCCATCTCTAAATAATCATTTTTCTTTAAATAATTAATTTTAGTTATATGACTTAAATCTTTTAATTGTCTTACATCCAGATAATAAAATAAATGAGCTACTCCACTTTTTACCCTAGCATCAGGTATTATATCAAATAATTCTTTATATTTATCCCACAAAAATTCACTACTTATAGTTACTTCAATATTATAAGTATTTTTAAGTAAAGATATTAAACTTGTATTTAAATTATCTATAAATATTACTTCTTTTAAATTAAGTTCTAATATTTCATTTACTAATATTTCTTCACTATTTTCTAAAGTTATCATAGCTAAATATCCTGTAGAGATATCAAGTACAGTCATTAAGATACTATCACTAAAAAATAATATACTAGCTATATATGAAGAATCTTTATCATTAAGTAAATCATTATCAGCAATTGTACCTTTACTTATTACATCCACGATTCCCCGTTTAACCATTCCTTTTGTGTATCTTGGATCTTCTAATTGTTCACAAATTGCAACTCTATAACCTTTATTTACAAGTCTTTCAATATAAGTTTTAACATTAGCATGAGGAACACCACACATTGGTACTTTTTCGTCTAATCCCGCTACTCTACCAGTTAAAGTAAGTTCTAATTCTCGTGAAGCAATTAAAGCATCATCAAAAAACATTTCATAAAAGTCACCCAAACGATAAAAGACAAGTTCATCCTTGTACTTATCTTTTATTTCAATATATTGAGCCATCATCGGACTTAATTTAGTTCTATCTACTTCACTTAATTTCATACTTCAAAACCTCATGACTTATTATAACATGTCATAGATTTTTTTTAAACCAAAAATTTCTTTTTTTCTTCAAAAAACATAATAATATCCACCATTCTTACTTCCGTATCTGGTATATTAAATATTTCTATATACTTGACTTCACTATCTAAACTTACTTCAATTTCATCTTCATTTAAAATATATCCATTACTTGCCCTAACTTCTTTAACAATATAAATTCCTAAAGGTAAATTATCTATTTCAATTTCTCCATATTCATTAGTAACTCCTTCATATATTACCTCATTATCTCTCATTATAACAAATTCTACATTTCTTATAACCCTTCCATTACTTGAATCTAATTTTCTTATAACCAATTTTCCTTTTTTTAATTCATTTTCAATTTCAATGTAAACATCTTTATTTTCATCATCAATCTTTACTTCATAAATCATTTCATTTAACAAATATCCATTACTTGCCATTACTTCTTTTATTTTATAAATACCATATACTAAATCATTTAGTTCAATCATTCCATCAACATTAGTCTTTCCTTGATATATTATTTTCTCATCTTTCATAATAATAAATTCCGTATCCTTAATAGGTATTTTTGTATCAAAATCTATTTTCTTAATTTTTAAATTACCTTTTTTTAGCTTATTTTCTAATTCTAAAAATATATCAATTATTCTATTATTTTCATTTACCTTTAAATTTACCTCATAATAATTATCATCAAGTACAAACTTTTTATCATTACATACTTCTTTAATAAAGTATTTTCCTTTTTTTAAATTTTCAAATATTGCTTTACCATCTTTATCAGTTGTTGCTTCTTTAATATAATTTTTATTTTCATCAAACAATGCAAAGATCACACCTTCTAGACTTATTTTATCCCCATCTATTACTTCACCATACTTTTTTATTTTAATATTACATTTTAGTTCTAAACCTTTAATATCATAATTCGCTATTACTGGCACGTCCATTTTTCCTTTCAAAACATTTTGACTATCAGAACTTACAAATATAAATGCTTTATTATTAGTACCTTTTTTTAAAGTAAATTTATTACTTAAATCACTTATTTTAATAGTTAAAATGTTTCCATTTATTTTTACGTTTTTACTTCCCGCAAATTTTTTTAATACTCCATTTCTATCTATAATAGATAAAGTATCTCCGATATAAGTATCTGGTACATCAAATTCTGGAATTTTATAATGATTATTAACTAAATTATAAATTTCTTTTATTTCATTTGCAAATAAGGTAGAATTAACATTACCCTTAAATGTATCAGTAAAATAAAATCTTGCCTTAGTACTTACATTTTGCCATATTAGCATCTGAGTAATATAATACCATTTTGGATCCATATGATTATGAGTATCATCTTTATATTGATAACCATAATAACTAATTAAATTTATCTTTTCCCATAACTCATCACTTAAACCTAGATACTTAGCAAAATTATTTGTATATTTATTATAAGAAGAATTATTATTTACTTTAACAAACGGTTCAAGACAATAAACATAATCACCTTCACTATCTATTATAAATTGACCTTTCTTATATTCTTTTTCACCATTTTCTTTCACCTTTAATACAAAGACATTTTTTATTACATCTCCACCTTTAAAAGATAATGCTTTTACATCAATAACTAGCATAAACATAAAAACTAATAACCATACTTTCTTATTCATTTACTACACCACCTTTTAATAATACATAAATCATATCTAAAACACACATTAAATCATCATATTTTATCTTTATATTTTCTCTATATGTAAAATATTTCCAATTACTTCTATAATTAATATTTCTTCTTATTTGTTCTATTCTATCTTTAATATTTCTTATTACTAAACTATCTTTATTACTATTATAAAGATTCTCTATTGCTTTAGATACCTTTTTCTTGTCTTTTAAATTTCCATTAATTTTATATAATTCAAGCAATAAATTATTATTAAACATAATACCTTTCATAATTTTATAAAATGTATAAGCTAACTTTTCTTCTTGCGTTACTAACATTATATCTTTTTCTAATTTAAACCTACTTAAATAAACACTATCTTTTATTCCAACAGGAAAACTATCAGCTACCCCGATTAATTTAATTGGTATAATCCATTTAGCCCCTTTATAAACAGTATTCACCTTTATAAGATACTCTTTTGCATACTTATTATGAAATATTCTTTTAATTTCTGTTACATCAAAACTAATATTTTCATAATGTCTAAATATTTCCTTAAATACCATATTTATATTAAAAGAATTTATACAAAAGCCTTTTATATACATCGATAAATTATTTAAATCATCATAAATCACTTTACTTCCATATCTACTTTTAAAAATACTATCAATAATATATTCTTTTAATATACCAGGATAAAAACTTTTACTACTATTACCTATTCTTTTCATCATAACCTCATCTTTCTTTTGTTCCCCTTTTAATCTTTCATTAATATATTTTCCTTATAAAATCACCTCACGGTTTTCTATTAAAACACATTCATTTCAAATAATTTGTTGTTTCCTGTCGAACACATCCTAAAAATGTTATTTTTAAAAATTTCGTATAAAAAAACCCAACATTTTCATGTTAGGTTTATAAAAGTCAATAATTATTTTCCTTGTTTTCTTAGGATTGCGGCTTGAGCTGCTGCTAGTCTTGCAATTGGCACTCTATATGGTGAACAAGATACATAATTAAATCCTAGCTTATCACAAAAAGCGACACTTGCTGGATCTCCACCATGTTCTCCGCAAATACCTAAAGAAAGTTTTGGATTTACACTTCTACCTTTTTTAGCACCCATTTCCATAAGTAGTCCAACACCATCAAAGTCTATACGAGCAAATGGGTCAAATTCAAATATTCCTTTTTCATAATAAGAATTCAAGAATTTACCAGCATCATCTCTAGAGAATCCATAAGTCATTTGTGTTAAGTCATTTGTACCAAAACTGAAGAATTCAGCTTCTGTAGCAATTTGATCTGCTAAAAGGGCTGCTCTTGGAATTTCAATCATTGTTCCAACTTCATATTTTAAATCTATACCAGAAGAAGCAATAATTTCATCAGCAGTTTTAACTACAATATCTTTAACATATTTTAATTCTTTAACTTCACCAACTAAAGGTATCATAATTTCAGGTGTAACTAATGTACCTTTCTTAGTTACATTTATTGCTGCTTCAATAACAGCTCTTGTTTGCATTTTAGCGATTTCTGGATAAGTAATTGCTAAACGGCATCCTCTATGTCCCATCATTGGATTGAATTCTTTTAATGAATCAATCACTTCATGTAATTCTTCAACAGTTTTGCCTAAGTCATCAGCAAGTTCTTTAATTTCTGTTTCAGTTTTTGGTAAGAATTCATGTAGAGGTGGATCCAAATATCTAATAACAACACTATATGGTGCCATAGCTTCAAATAATCCTTCAAAGTCCTTTCTTTGATATGGTAAAATATTTTCTAAAGCTTTTTCTCTTTCTTCTAAAGTTGTTGCACAAATCATTTTTCTAAAGTTGAATATTCTATCACGCTCAAAGAACATGTGTTCTGTACGACATAAGCCAATTCCTTCAGCTCCAAACTTTCTTGCTTGCATTGCATCTTTAGGTGTATCAGCATTTGTTCTTACCTTTAAGTCTCTTGCTTCATCTGCCCAAGACATAAAAGTTTCAAAGTCGCCACTTATAGATGCTTCTTGCATTTCAAGTTTTCCAGCATATACCTTACCAGTTGAGCCATCAATTGATAAGTAGTCTCCTTCTTTAAAGATGCTTCCGTCTGGCATTTTAAGTGTTTTTTCTTCTTCATTTAAAACGATAGTTGATGCACCACTTACACAACAAATACCCATACCACGAGCAACTACCGCTGCATGGCTAGTCATGCCACCTCGAATAGTTAAAACGCCTTTACTTGAATTCATACCTTCAATATCTTCTGGTGATGTTTCAAGTCTAACAAGTAATGAATCAATTCCTTTTTTCTTATTTTCAATTACATCACTAGCTGTAAAATAAATTTTTCCAGATCCCGCTCCAGGAGATGCAGCTAAACCTTCAGCAACTACTTTACCATTTTTGATAGATTCTGCAGTAAACGTTGGATGTAGTAGTGCATCAAGTTGCTTTGGATCAACCATTAATACAGCTTCTTCTTTAGTAATCATTCCTTCATTTACTAAATCAACTGCAACTTTAACGGCAGCACTTGCTGTTCTTTTACCATTTCTAGTTTGAAGAATGAATAACTTACCATCTTCAATAGTAAATTCCATATCTTGCATATCTTTATAATGATTTTCTAATTCTTGGGCAATGCTTGCAAATTCTTCATAAACTTCAGGCATTTCAGTTTTTAATGTTGCAATTGGACTTGGAGTACGAATACCGGCAACAACATCTTCGCCTTGAGCATTAATTAAATATTCACCAAATAATGCTTTTTCGCCAGTTGCAGGATTTCTTGTAAATGCAACACCAGTTCCGGAATTTTCTCCACTATTACCATAAACCATTTCTTGAACATTAACGGCTGTTCCCCAACTAGATGTAATATCATTTATTCTTCTATAATAAATAGCTCTTTCATTATTCCAACTTCTAAATACTGCTTTTACCGCTTCAATTAATTGAGTAAATGGTTCTTGAGGAAAATCTTCACCTGCAAATTCCTTATAAGCACTCTTAAATAGATTAGTTAATTCAACCATATCATTTTCATCTAAATCAATGTCATTTTTAACACCTTTTTTAACTTTAATATCATCTATAATAGTTTCAAATTTACTCTTTGCATATCCTTTAACTACATCTGCAAACATTTGAATAAATCTTCTATAAGAATCATAAACAAATCTTTTATTTCCAATCTTTTCAGCAAAAGATTCTGCTATTTCATCATTTAAACCTAGATTAAGTACAGTATCCATCATACCTGGCATACTAGCTCTAGCACCACTTCTTACACTTACTAGTAACGGATTTGTTTTATCACCAAACTTTTTACCACTTTTTGCTTCTAATTTAGCTAATGCTTCTTTAATTTGGTCTATTACTTCACTAGATAATTCCTTTCCATCTTCATAATATTTGTTACAAGCATCAGTTGTAACTGTAAATCCACTTGGAACAGGTAATCCAATATTAGTCATTTCTGCTAAATTAGCACCTTTACCACCAAGGATATTTCTCATATCTTTGTTTCCTTCTTGAAACAAATAAACATATTTTTCCATTTCTAATCCTCCCATGCTATAATTTTATCACTTTACCATCCACCAAACAATAAAATTTCTTAAATTTTACATTTTTTGATAATTAACGTTTTATCAATAGTATAAATCTTCTATCCCTTGTTTTTATAACTTACTTAACGCAAAATAAAAATATATAAGTTTCTTTCTTATATATCTTTTTTTATAAACATTGCATCTCCGAACGAAAAGAATCTAAAATTATTTTCTTTTGCATATTCATAAGCATTTAAAATATATTCTTTTTTAGATAAAGCTGATACAAGCATTAACAATGTACTTTTAGGTAAATGAAAATTAGTAATCAAACCATCTATAGCTTTAAAAGTATATCCTGGATATATAAATATATTAGTATCTCCACAACATTCCCTAAATTCATTATATTTGCTTGCTACAGTTTCTAATACCCTAGTTGATGTTGTACCAACCGCATATATATTTCTTCCTTCTTTTTTTGCTTTATTTAATGCATCTGCTACATCTTTAGTCATAATATAATATTCACTATGCATATTATGTTTAGTTATATCAGTTACTTCCACAGGTCTAAATGTACCAAGTCCAACATGTAAAGTAACATATAATACTTCAATACCTTTATTTTTAATTTCTTCAAGTAGTTCTTTTGTAAAATGAAGTCCTGCTGTTGGTGCTGCTGCACTACCTAAATTTTTAGCATAAACAGTTTGATATCTAGACTGATCACTAAGTTTTTCATGAATATAAGGAGGAAGGGGCATCGTACCTAATTTTTCAAGTATTTCCATAAGTATTCCTTCATATATTAATTTTACATGTACAATACCTTCATCTAATTTTTCTATTACTTTCGCTTTTAAACTTCCATTTCCAAACACTATAACAGTACCTACGTGTAATCTTTTTCCAGGTCTAGCTAAGCATTCCCAGATATCACCTTCAATATCTTTTAAAAGTAATAATTCAATTATTGCTTTCGTATCTTCTTTTTCTCCAATTAATCTTGCAGGTATTACTTTTGTATCATTTAAAACTAATACATCACCTTTATTTAAATAATTAATAATATTTTTAAATACTTCTTCTTTTATAACTCCATTATCTTTATTAAGTAACAAAAGTTTTGAATCACTTCGATTAGAAAGAGGCGTTTGAGCAATAAATTTTTCTGGCAAATCATAATTATATTCTTCAATATTCATTTAATAATATCCTTTATTTTTTCTACAACTTCATCATTAATATCATCAATTGTTCTAATACAATCATCTTTAACACAAGTTACTTTAATATAACCATATTTTTCCGTTAATTCCAAATATGCTTTTTCAGCTTGCTCCAAATGAGCTTTATTTGATTCATGTTGATCTGGTGTTTCTTCCCTATTTTTCTTTAACACTGCCGCATACTCAAAAGGCATATAAAGAAAAATTACTGCATCAGGTCTAGGTAATTCCATAATACCAAATTCTAATTCATCTAATTTTTGATACATTTTTTCTCTTTCTTCACGAGTCTTTAATTTTCCTCCTTGATGAGCCATATTAGATTCAACATATCTATCAAGTATAACAATATCTCCCTCTTCAAGATGTTTATTTATAATACCAATATTATATCTTCTATCAGCAGCATAATAAGCTGAAGCCGTCAAAGCATCAACATTTGCAGCGCCCTCAGCAAACCACCCAGGTCCAATATAGGATTTTCCTAAATAAGGCCCCCCAACAATTCTACCTGTCGGAGTATCATACATTGGAAAGGAATAATTATATACATTTACTCCCATATCTTTAAATCTTGCTACAGCCTTTTTTACTTGTGTTTCTTTACCAGAACAATCTGTTCCTTCAATTACTATTAATTTACCTCTCATTTATTTCATCGCCTTTCATATATTACAAAACTATATTTTAGTCCATCAACTTCACTACTACTTACAACATTACATTTATAATCATTTTTATCAAATTCTGGAAAATATACATCTGCTTTTGCTTCACTATCTATTAAAGTTAAATAAAGCTTACTTGCATATGGTAAAAACAATTTATATATACTTGCCCCTCCAATTACCATTACTTCCTCGTCTAAATCTTTAACAAATTCTAATAACTTATTAAAATCATTAAACAACAATCCATTTTCTATATTACTTAAAGAACTAGATAAAACTATATACTTTCTTCCTTCTAGATGTTTAGGTAAAGATTCATATGTATTTTTACCCATTATGATGTATTTTCCCATAGTTATATTTTTAAAATTCTTTAAATCTTCTTTAATATGCCAAATTAATTGATTACCTTGACCAAGTTCTCTATTTCTTCCTATAGCTGCTATGATACTGATCATTTTTACCTCTACTGTGCAAGAGGGAATTTAATTGGTCCCATATGCTTATAATCTACAACTTTAATGTCTTTTAGTTCTATAGAATTATCAAAATCTTTAAATTCTTTTATATCTGGATTAATCCACAATTTTGGTGCTTCATAATCTCCATTTTCTTCAAATCTTTTAATCTGTTCTTTAATACCATCAACTTGATTAACATAAATGTGGGCATCTTTAATACTATAATTAATTGTACCTGGTTTAAGTCCACTAACTTGAGCAACTAAAGATAAAAGTACAGCATATTGTGTTACATTAAACGGAAGACCTAAAGGAACATCACAACTTCTTTGATGAACCCAAATATTTAAATATCCATCTGTAACATCCCATTCACTAGACCAAACACAACTAGGAAGTACTGCGGTAGGAATATATTCGTCTTGCCACAAAGACATAACCATCCTTCTATCTAATGGATTATTTTTCAAAGTATCTAGCAAACGATCCATTAAACCTAATTTTTTCACAATAAATCCATAAGCTGTTCCAATCGTGTGAGCATATTCTACCCCGAAATCTTTTTCAATATCTTTTTTTACTAATTTTCCATTTTCTAAAACATTTTGATTAGCTCTCCATTTACCATCTTCAGCAATTTCCCATTCATCCCAAATATGAACGTTTCTTTCTTGTAACCATCTTACATCATTAGATTGTGCTTGATAAATCCATAACATTTCAAGTATTGCTTGTCTAAAATATAATTGCTTAGTTGTAAGACATGGAAATTCTTCTTGTAAATTAAATTCTAAATGATAACTTGGTATTTTTATTGTATTAATACCTGTTCTATTTTCAACTTCTACCCCATCACTCAATATTTTTTTACATAATTTAATATAATCTTTATCCCACTTTGACATACTTACCTCACTAATACCACAAAGGATATTTACTCGTTATTTCTAATACCTCTTTTTCTAAGTTATTTAATACTTCATCATTATCACTATTTTTTAAAGCCTTTGAAATAATTAAACCAATTTGTTCAAAATCTCTTTCTTTAAGTCCACGTGTCGTCATTGCCGGTGAGCCTAATCTTAATCCACTAGTTACCATCGGAGATTCTGAATCATTTGGTATTGTATTTTTATTTGTTGTAATATGAATTCTATCAAGCAAATTTTGAGCTTCTTTACCAGTTAACCCACATGTACTTTTAACATCTACTAAAATTAAATGATTATCAGTTCCCCCAGAAACAATTCTAAATCCTTCGTTAGATAAAGTCTCAGACAAAGTCTTTATATTTTTTAATACTTGCATTTGATATTCTTTAAACGCAGGTTGCATTGCTTCATAAAAGCATTCGGCTTTTGCAGCTATCACATGCATAAGAGGTCCACCTTGAATACCAGGAAAAACTGCTTTATTAATTTTTTTAGCAATTTCGGCATCATTAGTTAGAATTAATCCTCCACGAGGCCCTCTTAGGGTTTTATGAGTAGTTGTTGTTACAACATGCGCATAACCAACCGGTGACGGATGAAGTCCTGCTGCTACAAGTCCTGCTATGTGAGCCATATCAACCATTAAATAAGCTCCAACTTTATCACAAATTTCTCTAAATCTTTTAAAATCTATTATTCTTGAATAAGCACTAGCCCCAGCTATTACCATCTTTGGTTTTTCTTCTAATACTCTTTTTTCTAATTCATCATAATCGATATATTCAGTATCAATATTTACATCATAATCAACTATTTCATAATCTTGACCGCTAAACGAAAGTCTATGACCATGAGTTAAATGTCCTCCATTAGATAAATTCATCCCCATCACTTTATCCCCATGCTCAAGTAATGCTCTATAAACAGCCATATTAGCACTAGAACCTGAATGAGGTTGAACATTAGCAAATTCAGCTTTAAATAAATCTTTAGCATAATTTATCGCTAATTCTTCAATAACATCAACATTTTCACATCCGCCATAATATCTTTTCCCAGGATATCCTTCAGCATATTTATTAGTTAGTATACTTCCTTGTAATTTTAATATATCATTAGATACATAATTTTCACTTGCTATCAATTCAATATTTTCTTCTTGTCTTTTTCTTTCATTTCTTAATGCATTTTCAATAATTTTATTCATCTTATACCTCACTCATTTCTATTAAATTATCAATAATCATTGCAACAGTCATCGGACCAACTCCACCAGGATTCGGAGTAACATATGACGCTACATCTTTAACGCTTTCAAAATCTACATCTCCAATAATGCCTGTATCAGTTCGTGATATACCAACATCTATTACAACAGCCCCTTGTTTTATCATATTACTTTTAATTAACTTAGGAACCCCACAAGCCACCACTACAATATCTGCACTTTTAGTATATTTAATCATATCTTTAGTTTTACTATGTAATAAACTTACTGTTGCATTTCTATTTTCTAATGCCATTGCTAAAGGTTTACCAACTATATTACCTCTTCCAATTATTACAACATCTTTACCACTTAATTCAATATTATAACTATCTAATAATTTTATAATACCTTTAACTGTACATGGTAAAATACTCTTTTTATTTAAATATAAATTATAAACATTTTCTTTTGTAAAACCATCAACATCTTTATTTTCATTTATAAGGCCACTACATTTATCAAAATTTATATTACTTGGAACAGGACTTTGTAAAATAATACCAGTTACTTCTTCTTTTTCATTCAAACTTTTTATTAAAGATATTAATTCTTCTTCGTTTGTTTCTTTAGGTAACAAATATTTTATTACATTAATACCTACCATACTACAATATTTTTCTTTATTTTTAATATATAATTTACTTGCTTCATCATCACCAACTAAAATAATAGCTAAAGTAATGCTTAAATTATCTTTACTTATCTTTTCTTTATAAGAAATAAGCAATTCATCTCTTAACTTCTTTCCATCTAAAATCATCTAATCCCTCCTTTTAAAACAATGTCATATTATGATCAATGCCTAAATGTTTATAAGCAAGTTCTGTTGCCACTCTACCACTTCTAGTTCTTTTAATAAAACCTTCTTGTAACAAAAACGGTTCCACTACATCTTCAATCGTAGATATTTCTTCCCCAATCGCCGTAGATATTGTTTCAACTCCCACCGGACCACCATTAAATTTATTTATTAAGGCTTGTAAATACTCTATATCGATATTATCTAGACCATATTGATCAACATTTAATCTATCTAAGGCATTTAACGTGATATTCAAATCAATTATGCCATCACCTTCAACTAAGGCAAAATCTCTAACTCTTTTAAATAATCTATTAGCAATTCTTGGTGTTTTTCTACTTCTTTTAGCAAGTTCAATTGCAGCATCATTTGTTATATTCATATTCATTACTTTACTAGTTCTCTTTACAATACTAGCAAGTTCATCATTCGTATAAAATTCAAGTTTATTTACAATACCAAACCTATCCCTTAAAGGGCTTGATAAATCTCCCGCTCTAGTAGTAGCACCCACTAGAGTAAATGGTGGCAAATCTATTTTAATTGATCTACTTTTACCATCTGTACCTATTACGACATTTATTGTAAAATCTTCCATCGCCGAATAAAGTATTTCTTCAACAAATGATGGAATCCTATGTATTTCATCAATAAACAAAACATCACCAGGTTCCAAATTAGAAAGTATCGCTGCTAAATCTCCACTCTTTTCAATTGCTGGACCCGTCGCAGTCTTTAAGTTACTTCCAAGTTCATTAGCAATTATATGAGCAAGTGTAGTTTTTCCTAACCCCGGAGGACCATATAGTAATACATGATCCAATGGTTCATCTCTCATCTTTGCTGCTTCAATAAATACTTTTAAATTTGATTTGATTTTATCTTGTCCGACATATTCATCTAAATATTCAGGTCTTATATTTTTATCAAATATATCTTCATATGTAGGATTAGCATCTATTAATCTTTCATCCATTACTTACTCCCCCAGACTATCAACATAATCTTTAATTTCTTGCCAATTATGTACTATTTTATGATTGCTTACACTTTCATTGGTTATTCTAATTGTATTAACACCAACATCTTTTACTTCAGTTAATACTCTTTCTTTATCATCAATAAATACTTTTAAATTATATTTCTTACAAACTTCACTCTTATTTTCTTGAAAAAAAACTAATTCATCAAAAGGAACACCTTTACATATAAAATACAAACTAGATAAATAAATTGAACTTATATTACTTTTATTATTTGTTTCTTCTACTCCTCTAGCAGTAATAAATACTAATTTATACCCTTTACTTTTCCAATATTTTAATACCTCTAATGCATCATCTTTTATATTTACGTTCCACACAATTTGTTTAAGATATTTAGATAAGAAATCTTTCTTATCTTCATTATTTAAATCATGATAATCATTTGCACCACGATATAATATATCTTGTTTTACTAAGGTATTTGAAACAATACTTGTATTAGTTAATGTATTATCTATATCAATTCCTATATTCAATCTCAAACACCACCTTACACACTAGATTTATTATATAACAAAACTATAAAATATCCAACACCATTTTATCAATTTGTACAATTTAATTGTAACAAACAAACATTTGCAAGTCAATTAAAATATTTTCTTTTATTTAACCATTACTAGTTTAAGTAAAAGTGTTTACTTATTATTGAAATAGTTATTTGTTTACTTTTAAAAAATAGCAACATTTTATGTAATTAATTGTGATATTATATTGCCAATACAAATGTCTTATGTTATACTTTTATTGGAATATTCAGTTGATTGGATGCTGCCTCATTTAAGTAAAAAACGAAAGTGAGGTGATACGTAATGCACAAGAAAGATTTTCTTATCTTGGGATTATGGACAATCATAATCTTACTTATTTTAGTTTTAATATTAAAATAAATAGAAAAAAGCATCTAAATCAACCGTGTTGATTTAGATGCAGCCAACAAATGGTAGCATCCAACATGTTAAATTGAATGTTTATGCAAATTATCTTTGCTAAAAACAATATAGCATAATTCTTGCATAAAAGTCAAGCTTTTCTTTGCGTGATAACCACACTTTATTTAAAATTTAAAATTTTATAAAAATTTATCAATTATACATTGTAGAAAATTAAAATATAGTGTATAATAATAAAAGAATAAAGGAATTGTGTGATACAGATGTTTAGAGATTTTGACTACGAAAATAAACCTGTTGTTGATATCGTAAATGAAATGATCATCGATGCTATAAACAAAAAAGCATCAGACATCCATTTTGATCCAACTGAAGATTACCTTAATGTCCGCATTAGAGTCGATGGGGAATTATTAGAGTATGCCAAAGTTCCAGCATTTGTAAAAAAGAATCTTTTAACTAGAATTAAAATTATAAGTGGAATGAACATAACAGAATCAAGATTACCACAAGACGGTGCAATTAAAAACTTATCTGACCAAATTGACTTAGACCTTCGTGTATCTTCCCTACCTATAGTTGATGGTGAAAAAATAGTTATTCGTATCTTAAATTACACAATGTCAAGTTCCGGGTTAGAAAATCTCGGTCTATCAGAAAAAAACTTAGAAAAAATAAACAAATTAATAAAAATGCCAAATGGAATTATCCTAGTAGCTGGTGCTACCGGATCTGGTAAATCAACTACCGTTTATAGTATTCTTCAAATACTTAATACCGTTTCTAAAAACATTATTACTGTTGAAGATCCGGTTGAAATGAAAATCGAAGGAATAAATCAAGTTCAAGTAATGAGTGATATAGGCTTAACATTCGGAGCAACCCTAAGAAGTATTCTTCGACAAGACCCAGACATTATAATGATCGGAGAAATTCGTGATGATGAAACAGCTCGTATTGCAGTTCGTGCATCAATAACTGGACATTTAGTATTATCTACAATCCACACCAATAACTCATTAAATACAATTGAAAGATTACTTGATATGGAAGTTGAAAGATACCTATTAGGTAGTGCCTTAACAGGTATTATATCTCAAAGACTTGTTAAAAGACTTTGTCCAAAATGCCGTACAAGCAGACCTACAACAAATTATGAAAAAACTCTTTTTGAAAAAGTATTACATAAAGAAGTTAACAATGTTTATACTCCACACGGATGCAGTGAATGTATAAATGGTTACACAGGTCGTATTGCCCTTCATGAAGTTCTAGAAATAAACCAAAATGTTCGTGATGCCATAACCAACAATGTTAGAAAAAATGAACTTAGACATTTAGTATATAAAGAATCAGACGTAACAAGTCTACTTGAAGACGGCTTAGAAAAAGTTGTTGCTGGACTTACAAGCGTTGAAGAGATACTTCGTGTCATAGATGTTGATGATGATATTGGTGAAGATGAAGAAGATATCAAAAATGCCTTCATTGGAAAAACAACACAAGCAAATGAAATAGAAACATTATAAAACTCGTCGAATTGACGAGTTTTTGCATTTTTACAATCCAATATATTTTGCATAACATAAATCATTTTCTAAATAAATATACACTTTTCCATCATTTACATAATATCCATTTTTAAAGTTTTCTGTTTCATTATCACTTTTTATAACAGTATTATTTACTAAAACTTTTATTTTTTCATTATTTCTTATTGCATAATTTTTAGTATTAACATATTTTCTTTCAAGCAAATCCTCAACTTTAATAGTTAAGCACGGAACATACTTTTTTCCATTAATCATACATTTATTTTTAGAAACATCTATATTTTTAATTTGCGTCTTTTTATCAGAACAATAATTCTTTGCACCATTTTCTATTAATTCGACAGTACTATTCCACATACTTTTATTAATCCCTTTTCTTAAAGAAGAAACCCCAACACTTGCCATTGAAGTAACTACAGCAAGTATTACAATAACTGCCAATAATTCCACTAAAGTAAACCCATTTTTTTTCATAACTCACCTACTTTAACAAAAGTTTTAATGCTTCTTTAACTTGTTCTTCTAAAGAAATAGACTTATCAATTTGGCCAATAACTTTTTTAATTTCTGCATTCTTATATCCTAATGCATTTAATGTATCTATCAAGTCTTGTGTATCATCTAAAACATCTTCACTTACTTCAATATCTATTTTACCCTTTAAATCAAGAACAATTTGACGTGCCAATTTTTCTCCAATTTTAGGAAACTTAGTTAGATATAAAATATTTTCTCTATTTATAGCATCAACAATACCGTTAATTGATCCCGTTGCCAATATTGGTAAAGCAAGTTTAGCACCTAAACCTTTAACACTAATAAGTTTTAAAAACAATTCATATTCTTCTTTTTCTTTAAATCCATATAAACTATACTCATCTTCTCCAATTTTATTATAAACATACACTTTATATTCTTTATCTATTTCATAACAAAATGGATTTGGAACAAAAATTAAAAAACCTATTCCATTCGTTTCAATAATTATACTATTACTATTTATTTCTGTTACATTACCTTTTATATAACCAAACATATTATCACCATTAATATAATAACAAAAATAGCAAACTTTATCAATAAATTTCATATAATTAAACATGAACACAACAATAATTAAAATATTAAAAAATAAAAATAGTTATTTTAAATTTACTAAAAAGGAATTAGATTGTCTTATTATAGATGAAAGAAATAGAATTTTGATGAAGTATCTTAACATGCCAAGGTTTAAATATATAAAATGCCTAAAAGACAAGAAAAAAACTAAAGTCTTATTATTACCTAAAAACTCTAGTTATGGTTTAAAAATAGATGATGTCTTAACCTTTGAAGGTAAACATATAGTCTAATATTTGTACTTCATCTCCAGGTTTAGCTCCCATTTTTTCCAATTCATCTTCAATGCCCATACCTTTAAATTTACGAGCAAACCTTAAAACACCTTCATCTTCATTGAACTTAGTCATAAGAAGAAGTGTTTCAATTTCTTTTCCACTAACAATCCAAATATTACCATCTTTTTTAATTTTATAAGGTAAATTATCTTCAAATTTATATATTTTAAACTGTTCTTTTGGATACAATTCTTCTTTAGGTGTTTCATCAAGAATTTCCATTAATCTATCCATCATTTCATCAATACCACTCATATTAAAAGCACTAACAGGCATTACTTCTAACTTTGGATAAGCTTTCCTAAACTTTTCTAAATTATCATTACCATTTTCTAAATCCATTTTAGTGGCAATAACAACTTCCTTTTTATTTTTTAATAGTTCACTATATTTTTCAATTTCATTTCTAATAATTTTATAGTCTACGATTGGATTTCTTCCTTCACTAGAACCCATATCCACTACATGCGCAATAATTCTTGTGCGCATCGCATGTTTTAAGAATTCTATTCCAAGACCAACGCCATCACTTGCACCTTTAATTAATCCTGGTAAATCTGCCATAACAAAACTCTTACCATTTTTTAACTTAACCATGCCTAGGTTTGGGTTGAGGGTTGTAAAATGATATGCAGCAATTTTAGGCTTCGATGCACTTATAACAGAAAGCAATGTTGATTTTCCAACACTCGGCATACCAACTAGTCCAACATCTGCTAAAACTTTAAGTTCAAGTCTTACTTGTATTTCTTCTCCAGGTTCTCCCTTTTCACTAAATTTTGGAGCTGGAGCATCATGAGTAGCAAAAGACTTATTACCTTTACCACCTCTTCCCCCACGAGCAACCACAAATTCTTCTTTATCATTAATTAAATCTGCTATTACTTCATTATTTTCTAAGTCAATAATAGTTGTTCCTTCTGGAACACAAATAATTACATCTTCAGCATTCTTACCATATTTATTAGAACCCTTACCATTTTCCCCTTTCGGAGCTTTTATTATTTTTTTATAACTTAAATCAACTAACGTTTTTAAATTTTTATCAACCTTAAAAATAATACTTGCACCACGACCACCATTTCCCCCATCAGGTCCTCCCATCGGAACAAATTTTTCTCTTCTAAAAGATGTACACCCATCTCCTCCAGAACCAGCCATAAGTTTTACAGTTAATTCATCAACAAACATAAGATTCACCTCCTAAACATTTTATCATATTTTAGTGTTTATATCTACATTATTTTTTCTAAAGCTTTAATTAAAGCAATTTTCCCATATTCATAGGTAAGTCCACCTTGTAAATAAGCGATATACGGTTTTCTTAAAGGCCCATCACACGATATTTCAATAGATGATCCTTGAGTAAATGATCCTGATGCCATAATTATTTCATCATCATATCCAGGCATACTTGAAGCTACCGGTAAAACATTTGCATCTATTGCACTTCCACTTTGGATTCCTTCCACAAATTTTATTAACTTTTCTTTATCGTTGAACTTTATAGCTAGTACAATATCATTTCTTTCATCATTCCATCTAGGATTAACACTATAACCCATCTCTTCTAAAAGATAAGCAGCCAAAACAGAAGTTTTTAAAGCACTTGCCACAACTGATGGTGCCATATATAACCCTTGTAAAAACATTTTATTAGCTCCCAAACTCGGACCAACATCACTAGCCTCTCCGGCCACATTAAGTCTTTCACTACACAGATTAATTAAATCTTTTTTACCCACTATATAAGCCCCATTTGATGCAATACCTCCACCAAGATTTTTAATTAATGAACCAACACAAATATCTGCACCAACTTGTGTAGGTTCAAGTTTTCCGACAAACTCACAATAGCAATTATCAACCATCACTATGATATCTTTATCTATACCTTTAACAAGTCTTATTACTTCATCTATATCTTCTATGCCAATACTACTTCGTGTACTATACCCAATAGATCTTTGTATTTCTATTACTTTTACTTTATTTAATTTTAAATATTTACTTATTGCTTCATAATCAAAGCAATTATTTTTTAAATCAATTTGATCATATCTAATACCAAAAGACTTCAAACTACTTTGATTATCATTAAAACCTATAATACTATCTAATGTATCATACGGTTTTCCCGTAATTGACAAAAGCAAATCACCAGGTCGTAAAAGAGCAAAAAAAGCTGTAGATAAAGCATGAGTACCAGATATAAATTGATTTCTAACTAAAGCAGCCTCAGTTTCAAATATGTCACTATATACTTTTTCAATTTTATCTCTACCTACATCACCATATCCATATCCAGTCGTAGAATTAAAATCAGTTTCACTAATGCTTGCTTGCCAAAAAGCTTTAATTACTTTTTGACTATTATAAAAACAAACATCATCAATATTATTAAAAACATTTATCAATTTATTTTCTGCACTTTTTATATCAATATTCATCTAATACCTCCATCTATTCTTAAAATACAATCATTTACATATTCATTACTTGCAAGGAAATATACTGCATCAGCTATTTCTTCTGGCTTTCCAAATCTCTTAAGTAGTATTTTATCTTCTTCACATTTTTTAAAGTTTAAGTCTAAGTCTTTAGTCATATCAGTTAAAATCCATCCTGGTGCCACAGCATTAACACGAATTTTCGGAGCTAAAAATCGCGCCAAACTATGTGTTAAACTTATTACTCCAGCTTTAGATGCATCATAATCAATACTTTCAATATAGCTTCCTTCGTAAACATTATTACTTGCAATATTAATTATACAGCCTTTTTTTAATACTTCTAAAGAATATTTACTTATTAAATAAGTTCCCAGCAAATTAACACTAATTACTTTCATAAATTCATCATATGTTTTATCAATTAAACTATTATCTAAAGAAATACCTGCATTATTAATGACACAATCTATATTACCTATTTCACCTTTAATTTTTAAAAACATATCTTTAACTTCAAATTCATTTGATACATCACATTTATATAGAAAACATTTTATATTATATTTACTTTCTAAATCTTTCTTTAAATTAATAGCTTTATATTCACTTTTATTATAATTTATAATAATATTATAATTATTGCTTGCAAATATTTTTGCAATTATAGCTCCGAGTCCTCTTGAAGCTCCAGATATAAAAACTGTTTTCATTTAAATCACCACAAAAAATATTTTACACTAAAAGGAAAAAAAATAAAAGAGTTTCAGTTCTTTTATTCAATTTACTTCTTAATTATATTTAATTCATCATGAGTTAAACCAGTTACTTCACAAATAATCTTAGTATCCATATTCTTTTTAAGCATATTCAGTGCAATTTCAACTTTATTTTGCTCAACACCTTGTTCAACACCACTTGCTTCACCTAGTTCATATGCTTCTCTAAGGATCTTTTCACCATTACATACTAACAAATATAATAAATATTCTAATGAATTCTTTCTTTCCTTAATTATAGTATAATCAGTTTTTATGATTTTGGCAAGATATACATCTACTATTTCTAATATTGGATGTACTTCTTCTTTCGTCTCAACATCTATCAATCTACTTCTTGTTACAAATCTTTCTTTATGCGATACATCATAAGAGTTTAAGTTTATCTGATAAACTTTCTTTAATACCTTATCATAATCCTTTGATGTTTTTATTTGTTTTAGTATTAGATGACAGAAATATGCTGTGTTTTTATTTTGAATACTTCTTGAATTACTTGTATTAATTTCTATATTAACTATCGCTTCATCATCTTCGATAATTAAATCTACTTCACTATTAACAACATTTTCATTAACTCCCACACTAGGATGAAATATTTGAAAACTAAATAATTCACTCGGTAAATCCAAAACTTCACATACTATTCTTGCTAAATATTGATAACCACTAAAAGAGGTAAACAATTTCTTAACTACCTTATCTCTCATATAAAGCTCTCTAACCTTCACTTGCATCAGCCATTCCTCCTTTCTTCTTGCCTATTATACACAAGAAAAATGAGGCTGCAAGCGTTTCGACAAAACATATCAAAACATACCAAAATCCAACAAAAAAAGCTCTGAGGTTCAGAACTTTATTCATCACTATCTTCAAAAAAATCATCAAAAAATTCATCATCTGATACAACGTTATCAGCAATTACTTTACTATCTGCATCAACATTTATTTTGGGATTTTCTTCTTTAGCTTCTTCTTTTATATTAATCATTGGGTCTTCTTTTACTTCATCTGTAATTGATAATAATTTATCATCAGATTTAGTATCTATATTTTTTTTCTTTTGCTCTTCTTCTTGACGATCTAGTTCTTTAAACTTTTCATCTAAATCCTTAAGCATACTATCAATATCCATACTACTTAGACCACTAGGGTTGGGTTTAAATCCACTATTTGCAGATGACATTCCAAATGGATTGTATGAAGGCATTCCAAAATCCATAGGCTTAAACGGATTGTTATCATGTATTTCTCCATTTTGAGCCATTTTTTTACTTCGCTCTTCAGTTACAAACTTCTTTAAATCAAACATTTCTACTTCATGTTTCATTCTATTTGGATATTCTTCTTCTTTTCTTTCAATACCCCATTCCATTTTAAAATCTGGCTCTAATTTAGTTCTAAATGGACTAGTTCTAAGTCTTATAATTATTGCTTCAAATAACTTCATTTTTTGTAAATCAGTTATTGTTATAAGTGGTCTAGTTGCATTTTTATCTTTTTCATCAGTAACTTTGACTTCCCCACACATTTTACTAATTTCTTCTAGTGCTTTCATTTCAGTACTTATCAAGTAAACTAAGTTGCCACAGTTACCTTTAATAATTTCTGCAACATTATCACCATATACATCATTTAATTGAGCAAAGTTTTGAATAATAAATGTAAATCTAATATCTCTACTTCTTGCTGCAGATACCATAGCATCAACATCTTTTAAAGGTGGCATATTTGCAAATTCATCCAGAATAAAATTAGTTCTAACGGGAAGCTTTCCACCATTTTCTTGCGCTACATCAATTAATGTTTCATAACATTGCTTAATAAATATAGTCATCAATGGATGATAAGTTTTCTTTTCATCATGAATAATCATGAACACGGCAGTTTTACCATTACCAATATCTTTCATATTAAAATCACTATAAGAAAGCATTTCACTTAAGGCCTCACCAGTAGAGAAATTTCTTATCTTTTGTCTAAATGTTGCAAGTAATCCCCCCTTTGTATCATTCGGAGCATTAATAGTACTTGAGGCAAACATATAAGCATTAGATTTTTCACCTTTCATACTAAAATATTCTTTAATATAATTACTTGTAGCATATCTTTCTTCTCCAACAGTACTCATAACATTTATACTATTTAAATTTACTTCTTCTTCTTTAGCATCTTGAAATAATCCTAAAGCAAGCCCTGAAAAATAGTCTGCTGCTGACTTTTCCCAGAAATCAGATTCACTTTTATTAGATGGATCATACAAAATATTTAAAGCAACGTCATTTAATAATTCAATTGCTTTATCTTGATTTCCAGCTCTATAATAATTATTTGGAAGTGTAAGAGGGTTCCAACTATTTCCCCTTTGAGGTTCTCTAAAATTTAAAACAATAATTCTATAACCTTTTTCTTTTAAATAACTTGCACTATATTTATAAATTTCACCTTTAGGGTCAGTAATAATCATTGACTCACCCTTTTTAGCCAGTAGATTAACCATAGGTTTAACGATAGTTTGCGTTTTACCACTACCAGTAGAACCAATTACTAAGTTATGATACTCTCCATTATCAACCCAAATATTTTTACCATCATTAATAAGTGGTATTCCTGCAGCATTTACAACTTCATCAGTTGGATGCACACATTCTACATCAGATTGTTCTTTAATATCTTTTTCTTTTGCCCAACTAGAATAACCATCACTTGATTTTTTCTTTAAAGTAATACCAATACCAACTTCACCTTTTTCTCTTTTAAAAATATAAGACGAAACTGTAGAAAAAATTGCCACTATTGCAATAATAAATAAAATTAAAGTTGCACCTATGTAATCCGGAGTAAATGCTTTAAAAGGCAATAATCCATAAAATGTACCATCAGCGGTTAAAGATGAAATATTTAAAACTGCAATTGCACATAGATATAACAATAATACACAATATATTACAAACAACATAAAATCTTTAGGTTCTACTTTAAACTTCATAACTAAACATTCCTTTCAATAATCTATTATACTATAATTTCTATTAATCTTCTATAGCAAGTTCATATTTTCCATCAATTATTTCATACATTCTATTTCCATTAGTACCAGCTTCAGAAAAATATCCTTTATGTAAAATAATATTTATTAAACCATTCTTTCTTAATAAACTATTTATTCTATAAATTGGATAGTTTAAATTATCCTTTACATCAATATCTTCATTAATTAGTATTTCTTTTTTACCATCTATTATTACATATACTAATGAAAAATATTTATCTAATCCATCTCGATTTAAATTACCAACATTAATTATAGTATCTATTATACCATTATTATTTAAATCAACATTTACTTTTTCATTCAATGTAATATCTTCTAAACTATACTTACTATTTAAAACAGTATTAATATATATTAAATCTTCCTTACTTATACTATCTATATTAATATTTACAATATCCCAATTTACATCTGACATAGCCACAAACGAGTCTTCATACATCACAAGTCCGCTATTATCGTACAAATTCCATACTTTCCCATACTTAAGTGTGTACTTACCACTATACATATTATCAATATATACATTAAGTTTTTTATTATTTACATCATCATAAGTAACCTTTTTCCATGAATTATTTTTATTTTCCCAGATACTTTCATTTCCAATAACTAAATAATTTATATCTGATTTTACTTCTCCTTGTTTTGTTTCTCTAAAAACAAAGTATAAAATAATTCCTATAACAAAAAGTATAACAGCTATAATAATGGGTACCTTTTTATTCATTTATTCCTCCTATTTTGCAGTATATACAACCACTTGGTCTACATATTTTATATTAACATTAGATACTTTACCACCTGCTGGGTCTTTAGCAATTATTTCATTACCATTAATACTTGTTACTACCACATAATGTCCTCTTGGGTGAGCACTATTTTCAAAATGTACTAACACAAATTTATCTGATGTATTATATCTATTTATTACATCTTTTTTATAACTATCACTTTTTGAAGATAATGACTCAGTAGTATATAATGACACATTCGGAGCAATTTTCTTAATTGCTGAACATCCCCACATAATTGCACCACTACTCGTAAAACATGCCCCTTCATTTAAAGTATTAATTAACTTTCCAACATCAAAATTTGCAACAGCAATTTCTGTTCCTGAACAAGATATACCAATAGCAATACTTGTAACAGCACAACCAGATGCTCCCATTGTAGAATTTGAATTACCTAATTTAATATTCTTCCATCTACTATCACCTTGAGCAAACAATGTACAATTTTGTGAATAACCAGAACAAAAATCAGATGTTATATTAAAGATACTATTTCTTCTACTAGCCATTATTTCCACTTGATACATAGAATATGCTAATTGGTCTTCATCATTAGTTTTTAAACATTCATCACCACTACAAGTATTTCCTTTTGCACAATATGGTTCAATTTCATTAGCTCTAGATGCTGACATATATTTCTTAATATAAGGATAGAAATAACATCCACCAGCACCAGAATCTCCAGGATTATACCAATAATCTCCAATATATGTATACTTTTTCATCATTGAACTTAAAGAATCATATGATGAAACATTATTTATAAAACCTAAAACACCATCATCAAATGTATCATAAGAAATACACTTACTTAAAGGTTGATTATTATAACAACCAATACCCCAATAATTATAATAAGTACCAAAGCCTTGACTAACTGGACTATATCCTTCAATGTCAGCCCTAACAACAATTAATTCTGGATTAATACCATTTCTAGTAGCTAAATCATATATTTTTCCAGCATTTTCTTTAAATGTTGAACCATAACTTGAAGTATTATTTCCATAATAAGTTTCTAATTTAGTAATAAATTCATCTCTAGATAAAACAGTTGAACTAATAGACATTTCTTCACATCCATTACTACTATTTTCTCCATCAACATAAATAAATTCACAATAATCATCTAAATTATATAATTGATACTCTCTACTTATAGAATTATTTAACCCAACATATTTCATTATATCAGAATATATTTTTTTATAATCACTATTTCCATAATGTAATCCAGCATCATCATAATTACTTATATTATAATTTATATCAAGAAATCTTAAATTACTTAAGTTACTATTATTTATTAATGATTGCATTCTTTCATTAAAACTATTAATTCTATCATTAGTTACTACTTCTAAATCATCTCTAACTGGACCAACTTTAACAATATAAACATTATAACTATTCCATTCTTCTTTAGCAAGTTTATAATATTCATCAAAGTATACATCTGCAGTTCTATAATTTAAATCATTTATGCCTAACCAAATTATTATATTATAATTAGTATTAGTTCTCATTCTTTTAATAGCACCATTTATACCACCATCTAAAGAATTTGTATTACTTGCATTAAATTCACCATTACCAATAAACCAATCATAACCATATCCTCTACCATAAATTACTTTACTACTATCAACAATACCATAGTTTTTCATTTCTTCTATTCTAGAGTCACCAATAAATAAATTATTAGTATAAACAATTTCATTTACTTCATCAGCATTGGGTTCATATAAGTTATTAAGTATAATAGTAAATCTATCAGTACTTTCACTTATTTCATTTAATGTTCTACTATTAAGTTCCAAAGCATTAGCACTTGTTAACACATCAATTGATGTATTATATGAAGAAGATATATACAAATAATTTTCTATTTCAGTATATAATTCATCATATCTTTCATATTCAGAGTTACCACTAAAATCATTATAATTATAAGTACAAGTATCTAATTCTAACACTTTTGAAGAATTATCATAATTACCATAACTTAAAGCATTAGTTTTGACAATAATCATTACAGATTCAATTTGGTCATCAGTAAAATTTCTACCATTAACAAGTTCATAAGTTGTACCTAAAACATAATCTTTAAGATCTAATGTTGTTACTTCAGGTTCTATTCCTTCTTCTTCATTTCCACTATTACATGTAGTTAAATTAACCGTTGAAGCATTAAAGTTACATTCTTGACTATAATATCCATTACTTGTACTACCACCAGCAACAATTAATATTATTATAAAAATTAATATTACTACACCTAAAACTATTAATACCCAAGGATTAGCAGCTATAAAAGCAACAATTTTTGCTCCAACTTTAGCTCCAAGAGCTTTAGCTTTTGCTCCAATATTACTAGCAACTTTTTTACTAATATTTTTTTTAACAATATTATTTTTTTGAGGTACACTAGAAGCTCTTGTATCTTCTATCTCATTATTTACAGCTGGTTCTACATCGTTTTCTAATTCTTCATTTTCTTCTTCATTTACATCTTCATCATAATCTTCATTTTCTACATTAGAAAAAGCACCTAATCGTCTTTGTTCTCTCTGATTAGGGTCATATAATAATTTATTTTTATCATTATCATTGCTTCTTCTATTATTCACTTATTAATAACCTCCACCTGAACCAAATGAATCTAGTTCTTCTTGAGTAATAACTACTTGAATTTTCATTCTCTTATTACCACATATAAATAATGCTTCCCCTTGATTATAATATTTTATTGCTTCTTTTTCATTATCATTTAAATCTATTAATTTTGATAAATCATCAACAGCCTGTTTTCTAAGTCCCATTACTAAGTAATATGATGCATTATCAAATATTGCTTTACCATGAGTAATAATATTTGGAGCTGCAAAGTCTGTTGGTTGTTGAGTTATAATTATTGTACCAGTATTATATTTTCTACTTCTTCTTTGAATTTGGGCTAAAAATTCAGCTCCAAGTTCATTATGACTAGATAGTAATACATGAGCTTCATCAACCATCATAACAGTATTTACATCTTTATCAAGACATAATCCCCATGCATACTTTAAGATATTAAAGAATAATGCATTTTTAATATTTTCATCACTATTCATAAGTTCTTTTATATTAAATACAATAAAATCACTTTCAATATTTAAAGTAGTTTTACCAGTAAAATAATATCTTAATTCTTTTACTAAAGGTCTTACTTTTAATTCAAGTCTTTCTAATACATCTCTTTCATGAGTTGCATCAGTCATACCCACTAAATGACCTTTTATTGTTGCATAAACATCATCAAATGTAGGATAATCCGCACTTGTCAATTTAGTAAAATCAGTATTATAATCTATTTTATATCTTTTATAAGTTTCTTGTAATACATCACTAAACATTGTTAAAACATCATCTTCAATACTTGGTGAATAGTATTTCATAAATGCTTTTACTTGTTGAAGTGTTCTAGTAAGAACAGTATAACCTAATCCTTGTGCTATTTCTTCTTCATCAGCATCAATAACAATTTCAAGAGGATTAATCATACCAAATTCTCCTCCTTTACCTAAGTCAAGGAAATCTCCACCCAAAGAATAACACATATCACCAAGTTCACCTTCAGGATCAACACATACTACTTTAAAACCATTTCTAATATGAGTTCTAATTAGTACTTTTGCAGCAGTTGATTTACCACTTCCACTTGTACCAAGTAAAATAATATTAGCATTATTTCTATTATTTTCTTTCTTTATTTGATATAAGAATTGATTAAATAATATAACACCGCCAGAAAAATCAACACCTAAAAGTGTAGAATTTCCAGGGTCTTTAATACTATCAAACACAAATGGATACATAGCAGCCACAGTAACAGATGGAATTGGGGTTCCAATTCTATTTTCAATATCTTGTGGAGGGAAAATAGGTAATATTGACTTTAATGCTTTTTCTTGTTCAAACATTAAAGCAACAGCACGCATTCCCATTGCATCTAAATAACTTCTAACTTGAATTTTTCTAAGTTCTAATTCTTCTTTATTATCAGCAGTAACCATTAAATGCATTTGAAAATCAAATATTCTGGCTTGTGTTGCAGCAAGCATTTGAATAAATTGTTCCAAAGATTCATAATCCTGTCTTATTCTTTCTTGCATTGTTTGGTCTTTTTCGCTTTGATATCTTACTTTTAAATCAGCAATTTCTTTATTAAGCATTTTTTGCAAAACACTAAATTGAATAGGAATATGTTTAATAGCAATTTTAACACCTTGAATATTAGTTATATCAGATAAAAATCCCGGTGCAATATTCCTTGGAAAAGCAATAACAGTAAGAATTGTAGAATATTTTCCGCCAAGTACAAACTCAGTTGGTTTAAACTCCATCCCTTTAGGAGCTACTTCACTTTTTAAATTTGCCATATTACATCACCGCCCCAAAGTTAGTGGTTTCCCCACCATTCAAGAAATTATCTAACACTATTCTTAAGTCATTATTACTTGTTTGTGTTGATTGTAAACCAGCACTTGCTAGTCCACTTATTAAATTATGTAACTTCTTTTGTACAATTTCTAATCTTTTTTCTTTAAATAAAATATAATATTCTGTATCAACTACATTATACTCACTACTTGTAAATAAATTTGCTTTATTAATATCTTGCATAATAAGCTTTCTAATCGCATTAGTAGGAGCATTATTATACATAAGTTGTAATTGAGATAAATATACATCAATATCAACTGGTCTATCTGCAATAAGTAACCAAAATTCATAATCAATACTATTATAAAAATTTCTAAGTTGATAAATTGTATATTGTTGTGTTCCTTGGTCCATAATAAATATATTTTTCGGAGCAACTTTTACTCCAGTAACATATGATCCATCATCTAGTTGTATCATACCATTCATAATTTGACGAATAGGTAACCAATCTTCAGTATAACTAACTCCAGAAGGAGCAGAATTATTTAGTTTCTTCATCTTTCACACACCAACCTTTCCAATAATATCTTCGTGGATTAAATATAAAAGTAACTACATTTATAATAAATTGTAATACATTATGATAATGCATAACTGGTGTTACTAAGAACCCAGTTATTAACGCCGGCATCAAAATCATAATCATTTGCCATGCACTAGCATTTTGCACTAACATAAGTAACAATATTGTTATTCCACAACCAAATCCAAATAATATAATATCAGTCAGGGTAAAGAACCCTAATATCAATTGTGATTTCTTTGAATTTGCAGGTATTAAATAATTATTCATCCCCAATTCATTCCTTTCTTAATGTTATTTACCATCTTTTTTCTTTTCTTGAACTTTTTTAGCAATTTTATCAGTAACATTACCATTAGATACTTTCAAGTTCTTATCGTTACTCATAATACCACTAGCATTAATATTCAACTTCTTCATTGCATCATCGACGCCTTCTAAAGCATCTAAAACTTGTTTAATATCTGCAGCATTATTTGATGTTAATGCACTATTGATTGCTGATATTTGTTTAGCATCAAGATTTCCTAAGTCAAATAGTTTACTTACTTCAGGCATATCAGCATGTTGTTCTTTCCATACTTTTTCTTCATTAAATACCGCTGTAAATCTACCATCACCTTTGTTAACTTTTTCATATATAGTATTCAATGACGCAAGTTTAATAGCATCATCATACATTTTAATGTCAGCAGTCTTTTGTTCAATTGCCGTACTTGTTAAGTCATTTAAAATATGTCCATTTGCATCTTTATAATATTCTTTTTGACCAGTTATATTATTTACTTTAAAATAACCAGTATTGTCTTTATTACTAAATCCTCTTGCACTAATTTGTTTTTCAATATCACTAATATAATTATTAATATCTTTTTCTTGTGCAGTTTTTTTCAAACCTTGATAAGCTAAAACACGTTCATTATCTGAAACTAAATCAAATAATTTTTTCTTAAAGCCCATACCTTCTTGATATACAGCTTGTTCAGCTTGTAAATTTTGCAATTCATCCCCAATACCAAAGTAAGCGCCTACGCTATCTGCTTTATCAAAAATATGACCAGCTCCTACATTTAGCATTGTGTGTACAGCATTTTTTCCTGAATGTGCGGCTCTATAAGCATCTCTTTTACCTTTAGCAGTTGTGGCATCAGCAACAGCAGTTCCAGCAGCTTTTTTCATATCAGCTAAATTCTTAGCACCTTTTCCGCCTTTAAATCCACGAAAACCGCCAGATAATGCTCCAGCTCCAACAGATGCAGCACCTGCAACTCCGGCTTTAAATTTATTCCATCCGCCTTGAGCTTTACGTACACCTTTAACAGCACTTACTGTATTTCTTCCTAATGTACCTAAAGCACCACCAGCAATTGCACCTGCTGTAAGTGCTCCACCTTGAGCAAGTTTATCCATAAGACCAAGCTTCATTCCACCAGTATCTAAACCAAACATATCGCCAATAATTTTTGGTATTTGTTTTACAAATATAATTACAGACATAATTAATAGTGCTAATACTATAGTTTTTTGTCCAACCAAATTCAAACTATCGATACCAGGTAATTTATTATCAAATTTTTCAACAATTAGCCCGATTAAATAAACTCCAAATGTTAATGCAGCAATTCTTATAAAAACTTCTACAAATAAACTAATTACTTGTTTAACCCATTTAGAGAATACATCCTTAAGTTTACCGCCAGGTATTACTCTACATATAACAGGTATCGGAGCAATTATTTGGTAAAAAGCAAGTTTAACTACACGTAATGCCATATCAAAGCAGAAATTTAATAATACATACAAAATAAATATACCAGCAAATGTTGAAATTGGAAAATAATATGTTAATTGGTCATCTCTTACAGCTTCACTATAATTTGTATATTGAGAAAACGAACTGTCACTACTAAATACTGCTTCATCAGTAACTGCCAAAGCATCACCATTTTTTCCCCAACCTTCATTTCCTTTAATATTGTTACGACAGCCTTCCTCATCGGTTCCATTACAGATATCATCAGTAGTATTAGGAACTAAAAATGATTTGAAAGTATAAAAAGCTATTGCTCTACCGCCCGGAGCTCCATTAATGTTTGGAACACCATCAACAGCGCCATCATCAGTACCTAAAATTAATTGTGGTATTACATCATAATTTAATAACGAATTTTGTATACTAAACGCAACATTAAAAACTGTTGGTAATATAACAATAATCACTAAAGAAACAATTACATTTTTTATTAACTTAGGAAAAGAATTTTCCCCTTTAGCAAATTCATCTGGATTAATAACAGCTTTTAACAATGAATAAGCTAATACAAACATCATTATTAAACCTAAAACAATGTATATTTTACTAACAATTTTATTATAATCTGCATCTGTAAAGAGTTGTAATCCACAAAGGTAATAAAAAATATCAAAAATATAACAAATAAGATTATAAATTATACCATCTAATGACAAAAATAAATGCCATACCGCTGATAAAATAGCTTTCATTACCAATCACCTACCCTATACCGCATGAGCCATAAATGCCCATCAAATTCATAATTAATTTAACAATTAAAGGAACAAAGAAAATTAACACACAGTAAATAAATCTTTTAATTGATGTTGTTCCAGCTTTTTTCAAAGCATCTTTATCATTATTAACAACAGCCTTCAAAAAATCCACAGTTACTAACAATAATAATGCTACAATTGCAATATATTTCATTGTATCTAAAATCCATTGTATCCAATAAGCAGGACATTTTCCATCACAATTTTCAGGGTCTCCTAATATTTTTTCACACGTATTTTTCTTTTCAGCCATTCTAATATTTCTAGTAAAATCATTCTTTATACTAGATATAACAACTATATTATCATTTTCTATAACACTCGCATTAACATTTAAACTAAATGAAAATAAGAATAAAAAAGTGATACTTAAAAACAATATTTTTTTAATTCCTTTTTTCACTTAAAATCACTCCTATTCCCAAGCAACACTTGATACATAAATTTTAACACAAATTGTACATAAGTGTCAATTTGTTTATAGGGAAAAATTCATTTAATTTAATTAGATTACAAAAAAAGAGCCAAAGCTCTACTTTCTAATTTTTTTAACAAATTTATACCCTTTTAAAGCTAACTTATAACCATAATAAACTACTGGATTAATTACATAATCAAATTCCCCGATTAATTCAATAATTTCAGGATTAAAACCTTTTTTTAATTCATATATTCCATAATAAGGTCCATTCTTATCCATATTCAAAGATATTCCATAGAAATTAACGTACTTTAAATGTTTCTTTATAGAATCTTCAATATGTTCTCTATAAAAAGCATATTTAGGATTAAATTCTTTATAACTTGATGAAGTACCACTCATAAATGTAATACCTTCATCACCAGTAAATACACTCATTAAAGCTCCAATATTTATTTCTTTATTTGTCTTTCTTAAAGCTATTGCATCTTCTAATTGTTTATTTAATTTAACTATCTTGCTTTCTAATTCTTGATGATGTCTTTTTATTTTATCCCCAATATTTATTTTTTTCATTTGAGTTTCTAATGTTTCTAATTCTTTTTTAGTATTTTCCAAAGTATTCCAAACATAATCATAATAAAGATTAGTATCTATATAAGCAATATAAAGCGTAATATAATTATTCATCAAATCAACCATTTTTTTATAATATGAAGCAGGTCTAATAATAAAGTTTTTATTTATTGCTGTATCTTCTAATAACTTAACAAACTCATCCATTTTACTTGAATCAACAACTTTTACTCTAACACCCATATCATATGTTTTAGCAATATTTTTTTTAGTGCTTTTGCTAAATGTTGCTAAAGTATCATTATATGTATCTTTAAGTTCTATTCTACATAGTACTCTAGGTTGTAAATCTTCAAAATTTTGACTAAAACCCATATGTTTAAAACCTAATTTTTTAAAATTATAATATGCTTCTTCTCCGCATTTTTCTTTTAAATTACCTTCGCTATCTCTCGTAGCATAAATTACATTTGGATCTACTTTCAACATAAATCCATGATTCTTTTTAACATATTTTATTACTTCATCATTAAAATCTTTTAATAAATTAAAATCAAATACATCAATTAAATAACCCCGTGGAGAATAATATAAACTTAAATTTAATGGCATTTTCTTTTCAAGTAACATTGTTACACCCACTAAAGAATTGTTTTTATAAATCCCTAGCAGATGCCTTACCCAACCGGTACCACTTTTTAAAGTTCCCCACTCTGGCAATTGATAAATTGAAAAATAAGGATTTTTTATAGCATATTCTTTAAATACATTTTCATCTATTACTTTAAGCATTATTTCCTCCTTAGTTTTCTATAAACACTCAACATTATTGGTAACATTTTATATAATATTTTATTATTAACTAAATCAAATTCACCAATAAATTCAATATATTCATCTCCAAATTTTCTTTTAAAATCATGAAGTTTTGCCAAATTCTTATATTTCGTATTAGGATCTCCCGGTGTCCCAAATAAATCAAAAAATTCATAACCCTTATCATAAGCATCTTTAATAGCTTCATAATAACTTCTAGTAACAGCAAAAGTAAAATTAGCCAAATCATCACTACCAATATACAAACTCCATGCCCGATTTTTAGTATAAGTACAAATTAATGAACAAACACATACTTCATCTTTATATATTTTACTAAATACTTCTCTTTCTTTTTCTAATCTAGCTATTTTATTTTTAATATCTGCTTCTTTTTTCTTATTTACTTCAAGTTCTTTATTTAATTCATCTATTTCCTTACTTATATTATCTAATAATTCTTTAGGTCTAATACTAATATTAAAATATTTCATATTATTATCTTTAGACATCTCTTCACTAAATATTTTATAATATTCTAAACTATGTGGATCAAAATCATCTTTACTACTATTACTTTGAATCAATCTATAAAAATCATCTACCTTTACATCATTATCCACAACTAAGTTATAACTATAACTTCTTTTAACACTTTTCATAAATGATTTATTAAATTTTGCTTCTATTTCTTTCCAAGTCTTTTTTAAATCAATTCTAAATGTATATCTAGGTTGATTTCCTTCGTATAACTTATAAAATCCTGTATGTTTATATCCTAAACTTAACATATAATTATAAAGTTCATAGTTATTTTCTCCACCATCAATTTTATTTCCATCATCATCAATATCTTGATATTTAATATCTGGATCAAACTTAATATAAATAATCTTATTATCTTTCATGTATTGTTTTAAATAATTAGTAAATTCCTTTATTACATCTTTATTATTATAATCTAAAACAAACCCTCGAGGTGCATATCCATAACTAAAACCAAATGGAGTATACTTAAGAAGAATTAAACAAGTAGCAACTAAATTACCATCATTATCTTCCATTCCTACATAACGAGGAATTTGCCTTTTTGCTCTTTTACAAAATTGTCCCCATTCATAACTTTGTAAAAAATGTGATTTTTTATGTTTATTTTCAAATTCTCTATATTTACTCATCTCAACATTTTGTATAAATTTCATGTAATTACCTCACTATTCATATATAACTAGTTTATCACAACTAACTTTATTAAACAAGAAAAAACACCTATTCTTATTATAGGTGCAAAATCTAAAAATATAATTTATTTATTTATTTTTTGTTCATAAATACTTCTTAGCGTTCTAGTTAATTTAACCTGTTCAATTTGCTCAGGTATATTATTTTCATTTGCCACTCTTATAGATTGATGAAAATTAACTTTCATTTTATCTTCTGATGTTTCTGCTAATTGCATCATTAATTTTTCCACCGGAGTTCCTTCATAATCCCAATGAGAACAAGCAACAGTTTTACAAAAATCTATTAACGCAAACGTATACTTTTCTGGATTATTATAATATTCTTGCTTTCTTACATTAAATAATACTCTTATTAAAGTTTCCGCAGGAATTGGTTTTATAAAATACTTTTCTATTTCTAATAAGCTTTCATAAATATTATCTTTGTTAGGTTTCATACTATCTGGAACATAAGGATTTAAGAGCATCTTACTAAAAAGAGAATTACCATTAACTAATAAAGCCATAAAATTAATTGATTTTACAAAATCATCAGGTAAATTTTTTAAACCAACACTTTCAACTTGTTTTTTAAATTCTTGAGCCATATTATTTGAAAAGTAAGGAAAATCTTCATCTACAATTCTTCCCTTATCAATTTCATCCATTTGTTCTTTAGTCAAAGCAAAATACCTATAAGAAAACATAAAGTTATTGTCAAACTTATTTTTTTTACTATTCCAAGTTGGATCAAAGTAATAAATTCCATCAACATTATATTTATCATCTTTAATCCTTATTACATTTCTTGCATGACCAACCTTTTTTCCAGGTTGTCTTAAAAAAACTTCATCACATGCAATTCCTAATCTATTTAATAATGTACTAAATATTACAGCATATCCAACACAAACTATTTTATCACCAAGCAATGCCGATGTTAAATTTCTTGAAATCATTTTATCTTCATTTTCATCAACTTCTTTATATATTCTATCCCTTACTATATCATATACATACATAATAGTTTCTAATGGTGAAAAATCAAAGCTTTTTATACTATCAACAAAATTATTAATAGTAATAATTGTATCTTCATATTCTTTAAATGCAATTTCTTTATTATTTCCATTTATTTTAAAATAAATATTTGCTGTATTTTCTCCGAATGCTTCTCTTACTTTATTTAATAATGTTGCATCTAAATCAAATTCATCTTCAAATATAATTCTTTTAGTTGATAAAATAGGATTTTTTCTAACAAATTCAGCTATTAACTTAGGTTCGTATTTAAAAGTTATATCACTAACATTTCTTAAATAATATAATCTATCTTTTTTAACATTCTCTAATAATTCAACTTGATCTGGATAATCTGATGCAACATCTAAATTACAATCTATACTTTCTTCAAAGTCATATGGATCAGAAATAAGTTCTTCAAAAGATTTATCCAATGGTTGTTTAATACATATTTCATAGTCATATGGAAAAATACCAATTGATACATCAGTATAAAAACAATCAAAATTTTCATCAAAAGGTGCAAAAGTTAATTTTCCTCTCATAATAATATCCCCCACTAAAAATCTCATTGCAATTACAATGAGACTATATATTTAGTTATTTACAACCCCCACTGTATCACAACTACCTAAATTTTAGCACATTTTAAAGGATTTGTCAAATTAATGGCCATAAATCTAATTTAAATAATCATCTAAATTAAATGTAAATTCAGCCATTCCAGCATAGTCATTTTCATCATAACTATAATCAGTAAAGAAAGTTAGAAAAATAATAAACTTGTTTTTTAAATATCTAGTTATTTTGATATCCATTACGGGCTCTACGCCATTTAGACCTTTAACATTTAACCAAGTCTCACCATCAAAAATATAATCTTTGAAATCTATAGTTTCATTCATTGGTAATTCCAATAATTCTTCAAGTTTACAATTTAAATCAAACCCCAATGAATAGTTGTCTCCGGAGATATCAAATGATAATGTTTTAACAATTTCTGTTAATATTTTTTCACCTTTTTCATATTTACTTTGTTCATAAGTAATTAAATTAATACTGACTTTTTCGTTATTTACCTTTTCTAATTTAGCAATTTTAAACATATAATCACCTTTCAACCCTATTATAACATAGGATTTAAGGTTTTATAAATCATATAATATTCTTTTAATCATTAAATTAACATTACAAAATTCTACACTAGATGTATAAGTATCACCTAGTATAACAGTATTGACACTTAATTTTGTATCCGATTCAAATCTAAGTAATGTTGTTTGATAAAAATGTTCATATTTACCATTACTTTGGGGAAAATTAAAAGACAAAGCTTTTATTTCCGAACCATTTTCATCTTGCAAATAAAAGTGTCCTCCATGAATATCATCCGCCCCACTTATCAAACCAGACAAAGTTATTTCATAAATACCAGGCTTAATTAATACTTCATTATCATTAATAACTTCAAAATAATCTGACGGGTTAGGGATCAACCACGGAGACAAAATAGTAAGTAAACCTTCCTCTTTAGTATCAATAAAACTAGTATAAAACATAGCCTTTGTACTTGCAGGAAAACTAGGCCCTTCAGGTCCTGGATCGCCTTTTAAACCTACTTCGCCTTGAATTCCTTGAGGACCTGTAGCACCAGTTGGTCCAGTTGGCCCCATAACTGTACTTATCAACCCCAAATCCATCATTTCTTTTCTAAGTTTTTGTTTTTCTATAATTTTATCACACAACTTTTTCAATAAAACCACCTCATATACATTAATATATGCTAAATGATACACGTGTAAACTTTTTAAAACCATATTTACTTTAAGTAATTCATTTGATAAAATATTAATGGTGATACTAAATGAATTTATTTGAAATAATATTACTATTAATTGTTATATTAGGGTTACTAGCTATAATATATGCTACTATATATAATAACCTAGTTAATTATAAATTAAAAATAGATAAAGCTGAAGGAATAATTGATGAATCTTTAAGACAAAAATACGATTTAATTGCTAAATTAAATATTGCTATAAAAAAAGTTGTAACAAAAAAAGATTATTTAAAAGAATACATTGATTTAAAAGATAAAAGAATAACCAACTATGAATTAGATAGAAAATTAACTGAAGCCTACAACATAATATTAGAAGTTAAAAACGACCACGAAGAATTAAATACTAAAGAATTCAATAAAGATTTAAAAGAAATAGATAGAATTAATGAAACATTAACTTCATGTAAAACCTATTTTAACAATAATACCGGAGAACTAAACAAACTAATAAAAAGAATCCCAACAAATATTGTAGCAAAAATACACGGATATAAAATAAAACCATTTTTTGATGGTAAAAATATGCAAGACGCTGTTATAGATGATTTTAAACTATAGCAGTTTTTATTAACAAATTTACGCATTTTTTTGTGTAATTTTCTCTATATTTTATTTTAAAAACAACTTGTAATATTAGCCACAATGTTGTATAATTATTTATAGGAAATATATCAGTCGTTGAGTGTCTACCAAATCTTTTAACGAGAGGAGGTTTGATACAATGAAGAATAAAACTTTTATTTTAAAGTTTTTAGACTTTATTTGTACCATTTTGTTTTTAGTTATTATTTTAATAGCCATAATAAAGAAATGACACTTAGCACTATGAACTTTTAGTTCAATAGGCTAAATGTCGCCACTATTTAGGTAGACATTCAACATTGCAAAACTGAATGTTTCCTTTTTTTATTTTATTCAAGTTTCCTTGACATATTCATAATAACACATTTAAAAAATTTTTTCAAGTTTTTAAAAGCAATTTATTTACAAATATATTTTCTTAAGTAATAAATTTACATCATTAATTTTAATCCTTGAAGATGCAGCATCGCCAATAATACCAGCCATAACTTGTAAGGTTGTATCTTTTTTAAATTCAAATATAATATTTTGAGAAAAATGCATTTGAGGCACAACCCCACCTGATAGTTTAAAAGATAGGTCCATTACAACTTGACCAGCATCATCTTTAACATAGAATATCCCTCCATGTGTACTATCAACCTCTTCAATAGCACCTGAAAAAGCAATTTCATAAACACCAGGACTAACAATTATGTCATTTCTACCATTTATCTTAAAAAATTCAGAATCTGTAGGTATAATATAAGTATCTTGAATATTCATTAAACCTGAAATATTCGTTTCTGCAAAGCTTGCAAACAACATTCCTTCTGTTGAACCTTCCATGATTGGTCCAATAGGTCCTTGAGGTCCAGTTGGGCCAACATCACCTTTATCGCCTTTGGGAATTGCAATAGTTAAATGGTGAGTATTTAAAGAAAAATTATCTGTAACTTTAGCCATTTGACCAGCATCCAAAGTTTTAGTATCCACGATATCAATTATTTCACAATTTCCATCTTCACCATTTTCTCCTTTTGGTCCAACGTCCCCAGTATCGCCTTTATCTCCCTTGTCCCCTTTTTCTCCTTTGATAGAGCCAGCATCCTTCCAAACGCCATCGTTCTCACTCCATATAAAAATATTAGAATTAACTAAATAAGCATCGCCAGTTTTACCAACTGGATGTCTATCTAACAACTCATCTTCACTTTTATAATAATCTATAATATTTATTCCTTCACCTTTTGGGCCTCTCGGACCAATTATTGTACAAAACAACCCTAAATCCAATAACTCTTTTCTTCTTTTCTGAACATTTTGTATCATTTTACATTTATCCATCTTAACACCTCTGATATATTAAGATATGAAAAATTAAAACAAATTGTTAAAAATATGGACAAGTATCATGAGCATGTCCAGCATAAATTCATAAGTTATTAATGAAAGGAGTTCAAAATGAACAATAATATAAAAAGAGCAAAACAATATATAGATTGTTTTAACAAAGAAAATCCAAATATAACGTACACTTGCTTCGGACCAACAGGTCCAACTGGACCTACAGGACCTGCTGGAGCCACCATAACAGTTGGTGTAACAACTACAACTGATCCTGGTACAAACGCAAGTGTAGTTAATACTGGAACACCATCTAATGCTGTATTAGAATTTAACATTCCAGCTGGAGCAACCGGACCTCAAGGACCTCAAGGAATTCAAGGGCCACAAGGAGCTCAAGGAATACAAGGGGCAGAAGGACCTACGGGACCTGCCGGACCAACAGGTCCTCAAGGAAATCAAGGGCCAATTGGACCAGCTGGTATTACAGAAACATCTACCTACGGACGAAAATATGAAACATCACAAACACCGCTTTCATTAACAGCAAGTGTATCACAAGATGTACCATTAGCAACCAATGGTCTTGCAAACCAAATAACCCAAGAAACGGAAAACAAATTAACTATACCAACCACAGGTATTTATAAAATAGATTATTATTTCTCAGGAAGTAGTAATACAGCAACAGATGTTACCATATCAGTAAACCAAAACACAACTCCAATTAGTAATACAACAATAGGAAAAAGCTTAACGGCAAATCAAGACACAGACTTCGTAGGTAGTACAATAGCAAACCTTAATGCAAACGATAAAATAGGCCTTTCAATAGAAGCAACAAACACAGCAACTATATCTCCATCATCAGACACCAGTGCTTACATTAATATCATAAAAATAGCATAACACCAAAGAATCAATATTTAGAAACTTTCTAATTATTGATTTTTTAATTCAAAAAGAAAAAGACTTAGTAAAAGCTAAATCTTATTTTGACCAATCGATTGGTACAAGCCCATTTTTTATTAAAAACTCGTTAGTTTTAGAAAATGGTTTACTTCCAAAAAAACCTGAATAAGCAGAAAATGGGGAAGGATGAGGGCTCATAACAATATAATGATGAGGATTAGTTATAAGTTTAGCTTTTTCTTTAGCAAAATTTCCCCATAAAATAAAAACTACAGGTTCATTTTTTAAATTAAGAAGTTTAATAATATAATCAGTCATTGGTTCCCAACCTAAGTTTCTATGACTTGCAGCCTTATCTTTTTCCACAGTTAAAACAGAATTTAGCAACAAAACTCCTTGCAAAGCCCATCCAGTTAAATCACCATTATCCTTAGGCAATACACCCAAATCATCATATAATTCTTTATAAATATTCTTTAAAGAAGGAGGTATTTTTATTCCTTTTTGAACTGAAAAAGATAATCCATGAGCTTCTCCTTTACCATGATATGGATCTTGTCCCACAATAACAACCTTTGTTTTTTCATAACTCGTTAATTTTAAAGCATTAAAAATAAAGTCTTTCGGAGGATAAATCTCTTTAGTATCATATTCATGTATAATTTTTTTATAAAAGTTTTTAAATCCAGGACTTTCCCAAATTATTTTTAGTTTTAAATCCCAATCATTACCAATCATTTTAAAGCCTCACGAACTGCATACATAATACCTTCAAAAGTATCAGACGCAACTAAAAATCTTGATGTATGACAAAACCTTAAATAATTAGGTAAATTATTAACCCATTCTAAAGGAAACTCCTTCTTTAATTCATTTGTATAACTATCTTTAGTTACCCCTTGGGCAGCAAAACCACCTCGATTTGATGGATACACAACAAACATTGCCTCCGTATAAGGTAAGTAATCTTTATAAAATAAAGGCTCGTTTAAGACAATAATTCTTTTATCAACAGCATCTTCATAATATTTTTTTACTTTCAAAATATCAATTTCATGCAATTTTGTTTTACTTATCATATTTTCTAATATCTTTTTAGCAAATTTCATTGCCTCAAAAAAATTATTATCATTATTATTTACATCTTTGTTATTAAACACATCAATAGCTATTGCTAAAGCATTATAACTACCTGTATTATCAGATAAATCTAAGTCTTCAATTAATATTCTATCAATACTTTCATAAATATATTCTCCATATAAATCTTTAGCAAAAGCTCTCCATAATTTACCAAAAGAAGCATAAGGATGGCCATTACTTCTACACTCATTATTAGCCATATGATGATCAAACTCACCCATGCCGATATCAAAAACTAATCCATAAAATTCATATGGAACATTATTATTTCGTATTATTTCCAACCTAGGATTTATAATCTGTAAGAAAGCAGCTCCAAAAACATCATCTGCATGAAACTTACCAGAATGTGTCAATGCTGCTTTCATATTTCTTACATCATTTACTTTCATATAACCTCACTTATGATACATTTCATGATTATTAATTTTACAACTTCTATATATTTGTTCAAGCAAAATACCTCGAAATAGTCCATGAGGAAAAGTCATTTGTGAAAAACTAATTAATTCATTACAATGACTTCTAACCTCATCATTCAAACCCAAAGAACCTCCGATTATAAAAGTTAAATTACTATTCTGAGGTAAAATTTTATTTATCTTTTCTGCAAATTCAATGCTTGAACACATTTTACCTTTTAAATCTAATCCTATATTATAATCACTTTTTTTTATATTCTTTATTAAATTATTTATTTCTTTATCATAATTTATATCATCTTTTAATTCTATTATTTCAATTTTTATATATTTTCCTATTCGTTTTTTATAATCGTTAATAAGATCATCCAAATAACTTTCTTTAATCTTTCCCACACATAATATTTTTATCATATTTCAATTACTTCCGTTTTTTCATCTTGTTTTGCACAAATTATATCATGAAAATCAATCCCATAATCTAAAAATGTATTATTAATTGTTTCCATAGCAATACTTTCTAAATTATTTGTTTCACTTAAATGAATTAAAACTATTTTCTTAGTTTTATCTCCCACTAATTTAGTGAGATAAAAGGATGCTGTTTTATTAGATAAGTGTCCTTCATCAGAATAAACTCTTCTTTTTAACCATTCAGGATATGGGCCATTCATTAATAATTCTATATCATGATTACTTTCAAACAAATATATATCTAAATTTTTCAAATACTTAAAGTTTTTAGCATTAACATAACCTGTATCAGTAACGTACGCTAATTTTTTACCATCACATTCAAATACATAATTTCTAGAATCTGGTGCATCATGGCTAGACTTAAATGATGTTATATGAATACCATCTAAGTTTATTTCATCTTCAAGCACAATTATATGTTTATAATCTTTTACATCTTCAATTGAATAAAACATTTTTTCACTTACTATTAAAGCCGCACCAGTTTTATCAAGTAAAGTTTTTAATGCTGACACGTGATCTTTATGATTATGAGTAATAACAACATAATCTATATCTTTTACATCAACACCTATATCTTTTAAATTTTCATTTATATACTTATAATTCCTCCCAGCATCTAACAAAAACTTTTTATTATTTATTTCTAAATAAGTTACATTTCCTTTAGAGCCAGATGATAACACTACTACTTTCATTAGAACCTTATATACCTCGTTGGATTTTGGAATGAATACGCTCCATGGAATGGCCAGCCAATTGATACACCAAAATGAAGGTGAGTACCAGCAATTGGATTATATTTACTTGGGGCAGGAACTACAAATCCTGTATTACCCATTTCTCCAATTTGGTCTCCTTTTTTAACAGTTTGACCTTCTACAACTAAAGCCTGATACATATGAGCATATTGTGTATAAATATTATTTTCATGTTCTATAATTACAAAGTTACCATCAGTACTTCTATATCCAACTTCAACGACAGTTCCTGGAGCAACAGCAAATATCCTTGATCTATAGCCAGTACCAGAAATATCAATACCATCGTGATGTTTTCCCCATCGCCATTGGAAAGGACTTGTAATAACAAATGGATATTCCGTTGGATAACCCCATCCACTAGTAGGATAGTAATAACCACCCGCTCTTCTACCAATCGTATATTGTTCTTGAACCATTTCTCTAATTACTTTACGGTCTTTAATTTCAACACCAGTTGATCGTTCCCCATTAATTACTTCATATGTACTATGGATTAATGTTATACCATTAACACCAACTCTAGTTAATTCTTTATAACTAGGTTCTTTTGTATTATCCACAACTGGATTTTCTGTGGTATATGGTGTAATATTTTCATTTATTTCATATACACTATATGTTAAAGTTATAATTGGATTAATAATAGTGATATTTACTAAACTTCCTACCGCTAGCATTGCATCTTCACTTTTATATTTAGGATTAGCAATTAAAAATTCTTGAGGATTCATTTTATTATCTTCACTAATACTAGCAATACTATCACCAGATTTAACAGTATATGTATCCATCTTTGCATCAGGGCCAAATAATAAATATTGACTTAATGATTCAGAATCAGTATATATTTTATTTTTAACACTAACATAACCTTCTTTTATAGTTATGGTCTCATTAAAATACATATTTTCTATTATAGACCCTATTTCATTTATACTTCTATTTCCATTATTATAATTATTTAATTCATCTTCTGTAACGAAAGATAAAACATATTTTTTTAAAGAATCTTCAAACACTTTTTTATCTAAAACGTTTATAACAATATTTTGTTTTTCTTTATCTTCACCTTTAATTGTAATAATATAACCTTTTATAGTAAAATCATCTGCATTTTCAATTTTTTCATATATTTCCTCTACCCCTATATAGTTTTCATCAAATGTTTTTGTTTCTACTATATCAAGTCCATCCGGAGGATAAACATAATCAACACCATACTGATCTTTTATATTTTGTTGCTCTTTATTAATTAAACTATATAATTCATTTTCATCTTTGATTAAACCTATTTCTTTTCCATCTAAATAAATTTGATAAGCTTTACTTGCTTCATCAAATTTATAATCATTCTTTTCATTTACAAAATATAAAACAATAATTAGAATTGATAATATAGCAGTTATAACTTTACTTTTATTATTCATTTTCATCTCCAGTGGCCTTTAATTGACTCTTAAAACTACTCATATTAAGTTCAAATAATAGGTTAACTGTTCCAAGTCCTCCTTTTCTATGCTTAGCAATAATTAATTCTGCTGGCACTATTTTTTGATTAAAATCTTTAGCTTTTTCGTAATAATCCTTACGATTTATAAATAAAACCATGTCGGCATCTTGTTCCAAAGATCCAGATTCACGTAAATCTGCAAGCATCGGTTGATTACTTTCTCTTTTTTCAGCACTTCTTGATAACTGTGATAAGGCAATAACTGGTACACCTAATTCCAAAGCCATAGTCTTAAGTGAACGAGAAATTTCTGATACTTCTACTTGACGAGATTCAACTCTTCTTGAACCACTACTTACAAGTTGAAGGTAGTCGATTACTACTAAACCTAAACCATCTTCACTATTGGCAAGTCTTCTACATTTAGCCCTAATTTCTTGAGCAGTAACACCTGCATTATCTTCAATATAAATATTAGTATCAGCAAGTTGTGATAATGCTTCATTATATCTTTTCCAATCCTTTTCCTGCATATTACCAGTTTGCAACTTATAAGCATCAATTTGTCCAATTGAAGAAATCATACGATTAATAAGCATTTCTGCTGACATTTCTAAGTTAAATATAGCAACAGCTTTTTTAGTATGTGTCGCAGCATAAGCAGCCATATTTAAAGCTAGTGCTGTTTTTCCCATCCCAGGACGAGCAGCTAAGATAATCATTTCTCCACCTTGTAAACCAGTTGTTATTTTGTCAAAATCAGGAAAACCAGTTTCAATACCTGTAATACTTCTTTTATTTTTAGCAAGTTCTTCCAACTTAGCTTGTGCCCTTCTTAAAATTTCACTAATAGGTACAAAATCTCCAACACTTCTTGCTCTAACAACATTTAATATGTTTTTTTCAGCATTATCAAGTAAACTATTTACATCTTCTTCATCATATGTAGTAGTAATTATATCACTTGCTGTTTCTATTAAATTTCTTCTTATAGCATAATCTTTAATTATCTTAATATAAAAATCTAAATTTGCACTAGTTACTACACTATCTATTACATCAGTAATATAATCAAGTCCCACAGCATTAAATTTCTTATCTTTATCAAGTTCATTTCTAAGGGTTGTTACATCAATTGGTGTCTTACTTTCATGCAGACTTTTAATTGCATTAAAAATATATCTATTTCTTTCATCAAAGAACATATCACTCGTTACTTCTTCAACTATCTTACTTACTTCATTATTATTTAAAAAAGCAACACCTAAGACACTCATCTCAGCTTCTTTATTCTGAGGCATACTTCTTGCCATAAACCCTCCTATTTAACTAATTCAACATTTAAGTCAAACTTAACTTTTTTATGTAATTCAACACTTACTTTAGTAACACCTAAACTACTTATTGCTACATCACTTTTAATACATTTTTTATCTATTTTATATCCCACATCTTTTAATTTTTCAGATATTTGTTTATTTGATATCGTGCCAAACACTTTATCATCTGCTCCAGTTTTAACTTTAAATATAATTGTTTTTCCATCTAACTTTTTCTTTATTTCATTTAAACTTTCCACTAAAGCATCTTCATTTTTTTGTCTTTCATCTAATTCTTCATTTAATATTTCACTACTTCTTTTTGTATAAGGAACAGCTAAATTATTTTTAATTAAATAATTATTAGCATAACCATCACTTACATTAATTACACTATCTTTTTTACCTTTTCCTTTTACATCACTTAATAAAATTACTTTCATCTAAAAGACCTCCTTTAAGTAAATAATATTATAACATTTTTTAAATCAAAGAACAATTCCCAAGTACAAAATTTGTACTTTGAAATTTAAAATCTAAAATATATAAATGGATTATAGCTTGATGCTAAAATACCTACAATACTAAGGATAAATAACACAAGTATTATAATATCACTCATTTTATTTTTATTATCCAACATATTTTTAAATATTGGTGTACATGCAAATATTGCTAGTATAAATACCAAAATCGTTCTTACTCTAATTATTTGATAATGACTAAATACACTTAAATTACCAAATCCATGCGCACCAAACAATGTTTTAATTGCTTCTATTAAAGCACTTGTATCTGTAAAATAAAATATTATAAAACCAAATGTTACTAAACTAAATGTATAGATATGACCAAGGATTTTTGGTAGTTTATCAATATTTTTAAATACAAATTTTTCTAATACTAATAAAACAAAATAGAAAAGTCCCCAGAAAACAAAGTTCCAACTAGCCCCATGCCACAAACCAGTTAAAGTCCAAACTATAAACAAGTTAAATATATGCCGAGCTCTTTTACATCTATTTCCTCCTAAAGGAATATAAACATAATCTCTAAAGAATGTTGATAAAGATATATGCCATCTTCTCCAAAATGAAGTTATACTGCGAGCGATATATGGATAATTAAAGTTTTCTAAATAATTAAATCCAAGCATCTTACCTAAACCAATTGCCATATCGCTATATCCACTAAAATCAAAATAAATTTGGAATGTAAAAGCTATGCCACCAACAACCATACCAATAACACCTAACTGTGCAATATCAGAACCAAATAAAGTATCTGCAACATAAGCCATTTCATTAGCAATTACCACTTTTTTAAATAACCCAATAATAAATCTTCTAATGCCAGTTGCAAAGTTTTCTATATTTTCACATCGTTCATCAAGTTCTTCATTAACAGTTTCATATCTAACTATAGGTCCTGCAATAAGCTGAGGAAAAGCACTAATATAACAACCTAGGTTAATAACACTTTTTTGAACACCAACCTTACCTTTATAAACATCAATAACATAAGTAAGTATTTGAAATGTATAAAAACTAATACCAATTGGTAAACTTATAGTTAAAAATTTAATATTTAAATTAAACAAATTATTTATATTATCTAAGAAAAAATTAGTATATTTAAATATAAAAAGTAATCCAAGATTAAATATCAAATCAATTATTAACCATTTCTTTTTATTATGACTTTTATCCATTATTAAAGCTATATAATAATTAACTAAAATAGATAAAATCATTAAAAGAACATAAATTGGCTCTCCATAACCATAAAACATTAATGAAAATATAAGTAAAACAATATTTCTTGTTTTTCTTTTTTTAGGTACAAAATAACAGATTAAGAAAATTGGCAAGAAACAAAATAAGAAAATCAAACTTGAAAATACCATTATTTTACTCTCCCTTCAAAATCATAATCATATTGATCAAATATGGTGGAACCACCTTCATACAAGAATAATACTTTAGAAATATTATTATCACTAACATACTTGCTTAAATTAAAATCTTTATTTTTATATTCATCATATCTTAAGTTAATAACATGTGTTTTATTAAAAGAATAAGCAATTAAATAATCTATTTGCCATGAATAAGAATCTCCGATAATAAGTAAATTTTCTTTATCATTATTATGATAATCATAAACCACATTTCCATATTGTCCATTAAAATATTGAACATAATAATCATAATATTTATAACTTCTATCAAGTCTAATTTCTCTAGGCTTAAATAAACTATCTGCACTTTTACCATTTACATAAACATCATAATCTAATTTTATATCAACATCACTAATATAATCATTTATATTATCATTTAAAGCAGTTTTGGCTAAAGAACCATAATACAATCTTTTCCTATGTTCCACGATATTTAAATTATTTATTTCATTGATTCCAAGCATATCACAAATATCTTTATATCCAGCTAGTGCTCCATAAATTGTCCAATGATGATCAGTTTTATAAAAGTATTCTTTATACTCATCTATACTTTTTACATCCATTACTCTTACATTAATATGACTATCTAACTTACTTACAAATTCACTTACATAATTACTTAAATTATCTTTTTTTAATGTAGTAAATTCATATCTCGTAGGTATATAAATATTTACATCTATTTTCTTCTTACTTAATTCATTAAAAAACTTTACTTGATTATCTAATCTTTCATCTAATTCTTTACTTGTATATTTATTTGTTAAATAATAAAACTCATTTACTTTATCATAAAATATATACTCACCATCACTATTTTTCTTAATGGGTACATCCTTAAACAATATTTTATTACTTGCAAAATCCACTCTATTATACAAACCATTTATTTCATTATAAAATGGAAAGTAATTTGTCACTTTGTTTTCTACACTATTTTCTATTTTACCCACAATATTATTTATTTTATCAATAACATTATTAATATCTTTTTCTTTATACTCTGAAAAATTATCCATATTCATACTTATAATTCCCATTTTAACAAGTATAAACTTACATGGAATACATAAACAAATACCAAAAACTATTATTAAAAATGCTATTACTAATTTTTTATCTTTTTGCATAAGCATCACCCAACAACATTTTACCACATTAAGATTTTTAAGTATAGAAAAACCCACCAATTGGTGAGTTTAATTATTTAACAAATGGTATTAAAGCCATAAATCTTGCATATTTAACTTGTTGAGCAATATGTCTTTGATGTTTAGCACAAGCACCAGTCATTCTTCTTGGTAAAATCTTGCCTTTATCATTTATATATTTATTGATAATCATAACATCTTTATAATCTACGCTTTTTCCAGCACACATTTGACAAATTTTCTTTTTCTTACGATAAAATTCTGCCACTTTACTTATCCTCCTTTACTTAAAATGGTAAATCATCACTACTTAAAGTAAGTTCATCCCCAAAGTCTTTATAAGGATCTTCACTAATATCAGTTGTTTCAATATTAGATGCTGGAGCTTCAGGACTATAAGCTACACTGTTGTTACTAGCTGGAGCACTATAACTAGCACCACCATTTTCATTTCTACTTCCTAAGAATTCAAAATTATCTACTACAACATCAGTTGTATATCTCTTAGTACCATCTTGAGCATCATAACTGCTATTTCTAATTCTTCCTTGAACTAGAATCATTTGTCCTTTACGACAATATCTATTAATAGTTTGAGCACTTCTATTAAAAGCAACACAATTAATAAATTCAGTATCTCTTTCACCATCACGGCTTACAAAATCACTTTGACAAGCAAGTGAAAATCTTGATATTTCCATATTACTTTGAGTCATTCTTGATTCAGGATCTCTAGTTAATCTTCCTGTTAATATTACTTTGTTCATTCTTATTCTCCTTCAACTTTGATAATTAAATGTCTTAAAACATTTTCATTAATAGAAACTTTTCTATCAAATTCTTGAAGGGCTTCATTAGTTACTTCAACAGTCATAACATAGTAGTATCCACTAACTTCTTTTTTAATTGGATAAGCTAATTTTTTTCTACCCATTTCTTTGAATTCGATAACTTTAGATGGTTTCTTGTTTATAAGTTTTTGTAAATCTTCACTAGTTTTCTTAATAGTTTCTTCATCTAATGTTGATTTAACTATAAACATAATTTCATACTTAGTCATCAATATTCACCTCCTTACGGTCTTCTCGGCTTCCTTAGAAGCAAGGAGTAATTTCTTTTACTCGCAAGTATTATAACAAATATATGTTCAAAATACAAGAAAAATGTACACAATTTCATTCACTTTCCAACAATGAATCATTTATTTTATTAATAGCATCTATTGTATCTTCAACATTTATATTTTTGAGCCATATTTCTCGCTTTTGCTTTTAAACTATATTTATTCATCGCAACACCTCAACTTTCTTAATTAATTTTTCATAAATACCCATCTTTTTAGCATACAAAAACAAATTTTTTTCATTATGATTTCCTGAAAAATAATCTATTAATGCCTTATTACATATTTCCTTATCAAGCCTATCATAATACTTTACAATATCACAAATTGTTCTTTCTAAATCATAACATCTTAATTTATTATTAAACATATCATCAACTTCAACTAAGCCAAGGTTATAAATTTTTTTTGAAACATAATACAATTTTACATTTTCAATTTTTTGCAAATAACCCTTATATCCAGTGGGAACAGTAACATCATAAATCATTGGAATTCTATCACTAAAATCCAATAAATATAAAGCAGACAAACTAGAATAAATTCCGTATTTACTATTAGCCAAATTTTCATACATAGTATCTGGAAATGTTTGAGAGTTAATATATAAACCATTTTTAACTCTTTTAATTATGCCATTTTTAACTAATTTAGTTAAATACACTTTAGGTATTCCAGCTCTAACCACATCACTTGTTTTTAAATATTTTCCATCAAATAATTCTATAATTTTGCTTTCGTAGTTCACGTAAATTTTCCTTTCATACTTAAATAATAAAACACTTAAGTATGAAAGGAAACAAATATTTTATTTTCACACTGAATTTTTTTTATTTTTCAGTGTGAAAGTAAACAATCATTGATCCCATAAAATGCCATAACCAGTTCCAACACAAGAATTATTTAAAGATTCAATATAATATATTTTTTTACTAGTTTTAACAGTTATACTTTTCCTTTTTAAAATTACTTCTTCCAATACTTCTTCACCATCTGTTAAATAATCAAGTAAATTATCAATTTCATCAAAAGATAACCTTTTCAAATTGTTAAACCTCAACATAGCCTCCTTTCTCTCAAAGTTTATACATTAGATATCCTTTCTACTAAATAAATAATACTATAAACAAATTTCCTTGTCAAGAAAAAAATTCTATAACCTAAGTTACAGAATTATTTCTTTTTTTCTTTCTTACTTGCTTTTTCTTTAATAGATTCTTTTTCTTTTACTTCTTCTACATTTTCTATTATAACATCTTCATTTACTTGTATAACTTTACTACCTACCACCATATCATGTAAACCTCGATTATCTTTTCTAAACATAACCATTATTAAGTTTAACATATATATTAATGAACTAAGCATACTTATGACATAAGTTACATAATAAAATTTTACCCCACTTACAATATATACAGCTCCAACATTTATTAAACTTAACCATATATTATTTAATATAACTATTCTAATTAAATACTTCCAGAAATTAAGTTTTTTATCATTAATACTAACAACTCTTAATTTCATTATCTTTTTACCTATTGTTTGACCATTCATTACAACTGGCACAACACCAAAGTAAAGTATTAAAGCTGTCGCAGAAATAATACTACTATAAGTTCTATATTTATAAACTTCATAATTAAGTTCTATTATTTCATCTTTATAATCATGACTTCCATCTTCAGAACTTTTCTTAACTACTTCATTATATTTTTCATAAGTATCTTTATACTTTTCTTGATATGGATCAATTGGTAATAAATTAATTAAACTAACCACAAGAGATATTATAACAACATCAATTACAAAAGCAATTATTCTTTTTAAACTTGTATCCATAAACTAATCCTTATTTTTAGCAAATAATTCTAATATTTGTAAGAATATATTAATAAAGTCTAAGTATAGTTCTAATGCCCCATAAATAGCTAAATTATCTTCTGGTAATCCAGCTGATTCCAAAGCTTTAATCTTTTGAACATCATATGCTGTAATACCTAAGAATAATAATAAACAAATAATACATAGAATTATTTCAAGCATTCCATTTCCAAGAAAAATATTAATTACCGATACCACTATAACCCCAATTAAAGCCATAAGCAAATAAAATCCAACCTTAGACAAGTCTACATTCGTCTTGTATCCAATATATGCCATTACTCCAAATATTACGGCACTAACTAAAAATACCATCATTACACTTGTTAATTCATAAACAACAAATATACTTGAAAATGTTAAACCACTAACAAAAGCATATAAAATAAAACATATCTTCGCAGCAGTTGGACTCATTTTCATAACTCTTGCAGATAAAACAATTACCAATATTAATTCTAATACAATTAGAATCCAAAAAGAACTCCCTGCAAAAATATTTTCCAACATTCTTTCATTCATAGATACACCAAACCCAGTAACAAATGTTACTAAAAGTCCAATACACATCCATAAAAATGATTTACTTAATAACTTATTATCTTCCATTATACATTCCTCCTTTGTTATACATTAAATCGAAAATAACAAATATCTCCATCCTGCATTTCATATTCTTTACCTTCAACACGAAGTTTACCAGCTTCTTTAACTAGTTTTTCATCACCATATTTTTCTAAATCACTAAAACTAGTTACCTCTGCTCTTATAAAACCTCTTTCAAAATCACTATGTATAATACCCGCACATTCCGGAGCTTTCATTCCAACTTTAAAAGTCCAAGCTCTTACCTCATCAGTACCAGCAGTAAAAAATGTTGCTAGTCCTAATAAATTATATGTAGCAAATATTAATTTATCAAGACCACTATTTCTTATACCAACTTCTTGTAAAAACAATTCTTTTTCTTCATCTTCAAGACCAGCCAAGTCAGCTTCCAGCTTAGAACACATGACTATAACTCCAGAACTTTCAGCTTCCGCATAATTTTTAACCATTAAAGAATATTCATTATCTCCAACCGCAACATCATCTTCATTTACATTAGCAACATATATAATTGGTTTTATCGTTAAGAAACTAAAGTTTTTTAGTAACTTCTTTTCATCTTTATCAAAACTAATTCTTCGAAGTGGTGTATTTGCTTCTAGAGCAACCTTACATTTTTTTAATACCTCTACTTCTGCTAAAGCATCTTTATCTTTCGTAGTTATTGCTTTCTTTTCAATTTTTTCAATTCTATTATTTATTACTTCTAAATCTGCAAGTACTAATTCAATATTTATTACTTCAATATCACTAATTGGATCAACTTTACCAGTTACATGAGTAACATTTGGATCACTAAAACATCTTACTACTTCCACTATAGCATCGCATTCCCTAATATGGGATAAAAATTTATTACCTAAACCTTCACCACGTGAAGCTCCCTCTACTAAACCAGCAATATCCGTAAACTCAAAAGTTGTTGGAACAACACTTTTGGGTTTATACATACTCGCTAAATAATCTACTCTTTTATCTGGTACAAATACAATACCAACATTTGGTTCTATTGTTGCAAATGGATAATTCGCAGCAAGTATATTTTGTTTTGTAATTGCATTAAACAAAGTTGATTTACCAACATTTGGTAAACCCACAATTCCAGCTTTTAAACTCATTTTATACCCCCAATCCTACGCCAGCTCCAACACCTATTGGAAACTTAACTAAATACCATATAATTATAAATAATAGATACAGCACACATGTAACCGCAGCATATGGTAATTGATATTTTATAGCCTCTTTAATAGTTATTGGTTTATTACTTTGATTATAATTTTCTAAATATGCTAAATAAACAACAAAATATACAAATACAGGTGTAAGACCCAAAGTAACACTACTACCTAATCTAAACACAAGTTGTGTAAATTCCGGAGAAATACCAGCATTCATAAGTTTAATTATAACTCCACTCACAATATTATAACTAAATAATACCGTAGGTTGAAATAAAGCAATAACACCTGCAAATATAAATAACAATAATACTAAAGGTAACCCTCCAAAGTTACTATTTTGCATAAGGTTAGTTAAAGCCCCAGCTACAACATTACCTATATTAGATTGCTTAAATATATTAATAAATGCTGATGCAGCAAATATCATAACAAGTATTTTACCAATTCCATTTAAAGAATGACCTAAAGCATCAACAAATTCTTTATTATTCTTTATAGTTTTAGCACCAATTCCATATGATAAGCCTAAAATTACAAAGAATACTGCTACTACAAAGACAAAGCCATTACTAAAAAATGAATTATAACTAAACAATTTATCTATATATAAACTTTGACTATAATCAAGTAAATTACCTGAAAAAGGAAGTCCTGGTATAATATTATAAATAAATATTAATAAATATAATAAACCAGCAAATAAAGAAAATAATAAACCTCTCATTTGCTTTCTTGTTAAAACTAATTCTTCTTCAACTTCTTCTTCAGAAAATTCATACTTAGGTAACTTTTTAACTAAATAATTTTCTGTTACATTTGTAATAACAAAAGATAAAGCAATTATTAAAATTACATTAGCCAATATAAATGCCCAACTAGATATATTATATCCACTATTTATTATATTAACATTATTTAAAGTAATATTTATTAAACTAGAATCATAACTAGTTAAAAATAAACTTAAAGCACTACCGCAAGTAAGACTTGCAAATGTTGTAATAATTCCAATCATTGGATTTCTTTTACCATATAAAAATAATAATGCTCCTAAAGGAACTAATATGATATATGATAAATCTCCAATTAAACTTGCGAGTATTGATATTAATACTAATACAAAGGTAACAGATGTTTTCTTAGCCTTTTTAGTCATTAATGTAATAATTGTTTTTAAAAATCCACTCTTAACCATTATACCAATACCTAAAAGTATAATAATTAAATTAGTAAGTACGGCATAGTTAGCAAAATTACTAACAGTACTAGTAAATATATATTTAAGGCCACTTAAACTAAATAATGAATTTACTGCTTCTGTAGTAACTTGAAAATCTCCAGTAACACTTGATATTTTATTAAATGTTGCTTGAACATTAAATAACCTGAGTATTCCACTAATAACAATTGTGGCAAAACTTAAGACTAAAAGCATCATTACGGGATGTAAGCCAATTTTATCTTTAGTTCGAAGTTTTTTCATTTACAATCACCTTTTTTAATTTTTTCATAAATTCTAATCTATCCATCATGATTTCTCTTCCACAATTTTTACATTTGATTTTAATATCTGCTCCATTTCTTGTAATAGTCCATAAATTAGTACCACAAGCATGTTGCTTTTTCATTATTACATCATCATTTAAATTAAAATCTTTATTCATTACTCTTCCTCAACTTTTACATTCATCTTAGAAAGTATCTCTTCTAATTCATCTACCCCATCAAAATATATTTCTATTTTCTTTTTACTAACTCTTACTTTAGTATTTAAATTATCCATAATAATATTTTCATACATTCTATATTTATGATCATATCCTTTATTACTTCTAGAATTACTTTTAATAATTACTTCTTCTTTTACATCTTGACTTATTCTTTCAAGGTCTCTCACCGATATTCCATCAGTAACTATTTTTTTAGCAAGATCTATTACTTTTTCATCATCATCCATCTTACTTAAAACTCTTGCATGAGACATACTTAAACTATTTTTTTCAACCATTCTTTTTACTTCTTCAGGTAATTTTAATAAGCCTAACATATTAGTTACATATGTCCTACTCTTACCAAACTTACTTGCAAATTCTTCTTGCGTATATCCACGTAATTTAATTATATTACTAATACTGCTTGCTTCATCAATTGGATTCAAATCTTCTCTTTGAATATTTTCAATTAAAGCAATTTCCATCATTTCTTGGTCATCAAAGTCTTTAATTATTGCTGGTATACTTTTTAAACCAGCTATTTTTGCGGCTTTAGTTCTTCTTTCACCTGCAACCAATTCATAACCCTTAATACTTTTCTTAACTATTATTGGTTGAACTACACCATATTCTTCAATACTTTTAGCAAGTTCATTTAAACTAGCTGTATCAAATGTCTTTCTTGGTTGATATGGATTACTTCTTATTTCATCCAAATTAATTTCAGTTACATCTTTTTTATTTTCTTCAATAACAGTATCTTCAAAATTATCAAAATCTATTACATTATTAGAAAATAATTGTTCTAGTCCCTTACCTAGTGCTTTTTTCTTAGTTTCCATCTCTACTTACCACTTCCTTTGCTAAATTAGCATAAGCTTCCGTAGCTCTACTTAATGGATCGTATTCATTGATTGGTTTTCCATGACTAGGTGCTTCTACTAATCTTACTAATCTAGGTATTATTGTATTAAATACTTTATCTTTAAAGTATTTTCTTATTTCTTCAATTACTTCAAGCCCTATATTTGTTCTTCCATCTAACATTGTTAAAAGTACACCTTCAATCCTTAAGCCAGGATTCATGCTTCCTTGTACCATTATGATACTATTTAAAAGTTGCGTAATCCCTTCCAATGCAAAAAATTCACATTGAACAGGTATTATTACACTATCACTAGCCACTAACGCATTCATAGTACCTAAACCTAAAGATGGTTGACAATCTATTATTATATAATCATAATTATCCTTTATTTCATCAAGTCTTAGTTTTAATTGCATATTTTGACTAAATTCTTTATCTTCAAGCATTCTTTTAACAAATTCTACATCTACACCAGCTAAATTTATTGTAGCAGGTATTATACTAAGATTATGAAATTTAGTCTTCTTAATTGCTTTTTTTACTTCACATTTACCCGTAATAAGTTCATATATATCATTCTTAAAATCATTACTATTTAAACCTAATCCAGTCGTAGCATTACTTTGTGGATCCATATCTATTAATAGTACACGTTTACCCATTTTACCTAATGCAGCACTTAAATTTATACTAGTGGTAGTCTTTCCAACTCCACCCTTTTGATTAACAAGTGATATAATTTTAGCCATAACAAGCACTTCCATTCTATACAACTTACGTACTACTTAATTTTATCAAATTATTAATTACTTGTCTATCATTTTCACAGAACAAAATCAAAAATTAAACAATTAAAGTATTATAATTTATTCACTAAACAAATAATAAAGTCAACATTAATGTACCATTTTTAAGAAATTTAATGTACCATTTTTAAAAATTCAAATTTATAAATGAGTTACATATTTTTTTCAAACATTTCTTTTAACTGATATGCTACTTTTAATTCTTGATTAACATCTATTAAACTTTCTCTTAAGTCATTCTTCTATATGCTTATTCTTATATCTTTTCTCATCTTTATATCACTCCTTCTTTACTATGAGATAATATAAGTATATCAAAAATAGAAAAACGTTTCTTCGAAATCTAGTGGGGAGTAAAAATTGAGCAAAGTCAATTAAAACCTAAGTAAAACAAGTATTTTAACTATTCATTTTAAAATACTTGTTTTTTATTGCTGATACACTTTTATTTTTATATTTTTTTAATTCTTACTTTTTTGTGTTTTTTTAACTTTTTCATATTTTTATTATTTAAAATATATAACAATCTAAGTCTAAAAAAAACAAAATCCTTATATCCAAATCCTACTCTTTTAATTACTTTTATTTTGTTATTTAATCCTTCTGTAAATCCATTAGAAAATCTTTTATCTATAAACGAATTACAAATATATTCTAGCCAATTTTCTATTGTATTTGCTGCTTCATTCATTTCATCTATGTTTTGTTCTCTTACTAAAGATATCCTATTAATTAATTGCATTTCTACATCTTCATATGTAGCATGATGTGTTATATCTAAAAATAATTCCTTTAACTGATATGCTACTTTTAAATCTTCATTAATATCTAGTAAATTTTCTCTTAAGTCGTATTTTAATATTTCTACCATATGCTTATTTTTATATCTTTTTGTATAAGTAAACCAATCTATTTCATTACTATATCTTCGAAGTAAGCTAACGTTCTTTTTATTCTTAAGCATTCTGTATTCTTTGCTATTATAACCATAAATATCTTGTAATCTTATTCTAACTTTATCTAGCGCATCCATTATATATCTGATATAATGAAATGGGTCAACAACATATTTTGCTTTGGGAAACATTATTTTGGTGACCAAAAGGTATTGCTCATACATATCTGATATGACATACTTAACTGAATGCCTATTTTCACAATATGTAAAATATTGTATTAGGTATTCTTTTTTTCTGTTTGAAAGTACATCAAGTGCTTCCCTATGTATTGGATCATTAAGTATAAAGGCATATTTTCCTTCCTTTGTATCAGCCTTAAATTCATCAAATGATATAACTTCTGGAAGATTTACTACATACTTTGGGTAATTTTCCATATGCTCTTTCAGTATATTTCTAACTGCATTATCACTTATATTATTTGTTTCTGCTATATATTTTAACTTAAGTTATATTGTTTTAAATCTATTAAGACCTTCTGTTCTACTTTATTTGATATACTTTTATTTTCTCTTTGAATTGTAACTGGCTCTGTAAATTTATATTTACAATCAAGACACATAAATCTCCTTTTAATAAGTACAACATATGTTAAAAATTCAAATGCTTTTACATATTTTAATACTATTGGCTTTAACTTATCATGGATACTTTTTGTGTATTTACCACATTTAGGACACTTATATTTCTTAACTATAGTCTTTACATATATATTTTGCTACTGTTTTACCATTCTTTTTCTCTTCTACCTTAATAACTTTATAACCTTCATCTAACCCCATAATTTTTCTTAGTTCATTCACTAAAAATTCACCTCTTTCTACACCTATTATCCCATATAAAAAGAGATGATTAAATAGTGTTATCATCTCCCCACCAGATTTTGATGAGGAGTTATTTTAGCTCCCCACCGAATTTCGATTGCCCGCGTGGGGCGGATACTCCCGCCATCCACGCTAACTAAGCATATCACATTCCTACAATATACGGATTATTTAGGCTACCATCTCCATCTATTTTATACACTGAAGCATCTAGATACAAGACTGGACGAGAGCCGCACCCATTGATCGCGGTGCTGCCGTGCACGTAGCCGTTGTAGCGCAAAATGAACCCACTGTCGCTATACGAAGAATAAGGCGTTAATGTCCATTCATATCCTTTTCCATATAACCAACTTTGTCCTGCACATTTTGCACTATTATAAGAACCTAAATTTGTTGTTCTTGCACAACTACTTGATAATACACTATATCCATAATCACTTGGATACATAAGTCCTATATATCCTGTTGTACTTGTTGGCCTTCCACTATATACAGTTGTTCCTCTTTCATATCCGTAGAATGCACTTGTAGTAGCACTAGTACTTAAATACCCACCTAGATGCCATGTTACACTTGCTATCATTCCTCTATAACCAGCTTGTATTCCTCTTTTTGTATAATCACAATTGGCTGTAGCAGTTGTACTATATCCATAACAATATCCTGAATTTGTTCCATCTTGAGCGTTATAATACGCTCCATTAAGTAATGACTTTAAGCTTGATGTTTCCCAATCATTAGTATTGGACTTGTTCCATGCTAGCCCATCCAAAACATCATCTCGAATTATTTTAACTAAATTTTTATTTGATTGACCATGTGATGCACTATCAAATACTCCGATTATTCTCCAATATTCATTATTAAACCATATATAGTTATTTGGATTCTTTCCTTCATATCTATAGCCATTTTCATTTACTACTTGTCCTGTTCCTTGGGTTGTTCCTGCTAAGCTAATTATATATTCATTTAAACTAGTTTTAGTTATAGTACTAAAATTAATATCACAAGTAACATCATCACTAGTTATATTTTCTATAGCAAGTTTCCATTCATCATATAACCATCTTCCATCAGCACCATCACATATTACCAGTGCTTTATACATTCCTTTTGGTGGAAACGAAGTTGTTTTTTCTCCATCTAAAGTTAAAGCATATCTTATTCCATCCTGTGTAAATGAATATTTATTATTGAAATTATTGTTTAACACAATAATTCCAATTAATAATATCACAAAAAATATACCAACACTCACTATTCTAATTCTTTTTTGCATAAAGCCTCCAACATTTCTATTATTTTTACTTTCAAATATAATTCATTATATTTATTATTTTCATATTCATATTTTTCTTCTATTTCTAAATTATTTAAATAAATTGTATTTACATCTTTAATACCAAAATAATGAATTATTATTTCATCTTCATTAAATGAAATATAATTATTATTTTTATCTTTTATTAAAATAACATAATCTTTATATAATTTTTTTATTACTAAATACCTTTCTTTCATAACTAAAATAATAATTAATAGACCTATAGGAAAAGTCCGTAGACTTTTTCCGTATCTATTTTCTTTTTAAGGATATTATCCTTTGGATAATTCATGTTCTTTATGCCCTTTTACATCCCTTGAGATAATAAACATTTAACATAAAGAGCTCACAAAAGAGCCGTACCCATTGTTCGCGTTGTTGTTGTTCAGGTTGCCGTTGAGGCGTCTTTTTTACTAAAGAATTACCCATTATACCTATCAATAAAGTGTTTCACTTTATCTTTATTTACAAATATATAATTATTTTTAAAGCATTCAATACTTGAAAAGTATTGATTAAATTTAATTATATTATTTTTATACAAATAATTAGCTCTCTTTATACCCTTTCTTATATTTTTCTTTGTATTAGAACTTAATTTAATAATAGTTTTATTATTTTTAACTCTAAATGTATACCCTAAAAATGAAATCCCTTGATTAGAATTACTAATAATTGTTTTTTTATTATTTAATTTTAATTTATATTCATTATTAATTTTATTTTCTATTAATTCTAAAGAATCTTTTAAGTATTCTTTAGAATTATGAATTAAAATATAATCATCCATATAATTAATAAATCTAATATGTAAATTATTAGTAATATAATGTTGTAATTTACTTAAATATAATATTGCTAAGAATTGACTAGATAAATTACCAATTGCTAATCCTTTTTTATATTCATATTTTGGTAATATAACATTATATTTCTTTTCTAAATATTCTATTTTTTTATTAATATATTCTTTATTAGTACTATCAAGTATTATCTTAACAAGATTTAATTCATCTTGATTTAAATCTTGCTTAATAATTGAAATAATCACTTCATGGTCTAAACTATAAAAGTATTTACTAATATCAAGTTTTAAAAAATAAAATTTATCATATTTTTTAAAACTTTCAATATCTTTTTTTAATAGTTTTATAGCATAACTAGTACCCATTCCTTTTCTAGTAGCACAATTTCTATCATTTAAATGTTTTTCTAGTTTTGGTATTAATATATACCTAGTTACATAATGATTTATTATTTTATCATAAATCCCTTGAGCCATTATAACTCTTACTTTAGGTTCAAATACTAAGAATATATTATATCTTCCACCATTATATAAATTATTTTCTAACACATTTTTAATATCAACTAAATACTCCATTTTATGTTTTTCAAAATCTAATATTATCTTTTTATTTCTAACATTTTTCTTTACTTCAGTCTCATATATAAGAAGTAAATCAAACAAGTTTACTTTCATTATTATTTAGCCATCCCGTAACCATTTTATTTATTTCAACTAACTCACTTGCTAGTTTATATAAGTTCTTTTCACTTATATATTTTTTCAAAAGTAGTCTTTCTAACATGAAATCAAGTAAAGCAATATTAGCTTTGATACTAGTTCTATACATTTTTACAGAACTAGTATCATAAGAACATAATAATATATCTTTTAAAACATCTAATGAAATATTTTTAATTCTATCTTTAAAATATATATCTTTTCTGGGAATATTTTCTAATGAATTATCTAAATTCATTAGAAAAGTTTTATATTTTTGAAGTATTTTGAAATCATTATTATTTATTCTAAACATTTTTCTAACTCCAACATTACTTTTTTAGCTTGTTCTTCATTTAATGATTTAACTTTTTCTACTAAAGCATCCATTCTTTCTTTTATATCAAGCTTTTGTAATGTAATTAACTTATATTTAGAATATTGATTAATTATTTTAAAATCTTTAACAAATGAATTTCTTCCTCGATATATAATTTGATGTGATATTTTTAAATCACTTAACTTATTTGTAATTTTAGTAAGTGAACTATCAGGAAAACTACATTTATATGTTTTACCATTTTGTAAAACTTTATAATCAAATAAATAACCAAATATAAAAGCATCATAACCATATACTTCAAAAAACTTTCCACTCGATTGAGTTATTATAATATATTTCTGAGTATCCTCAGATACCCCCCCCCGACACGAACTTTTGTATAAACATATTCTTTCACTATCCTTTCTATAATAATACATTTATATCGCCGGCGTGGGGCGGATACACCCGCCATCCACGCTAAACAAATCCATCACATTCCTACAATATACGGATTATTTAGGCTACCATCACCATCTATTTTATACACAGAAGCATCTAGATACAAGACTGGACGAGAGCCAAAGCCATTGTACGCGTTGTTGCTGTCCAGGTAGCCGTTGTAGTTCAAACGAAACACAGTGTAGCTGTTCGAAGAAGTAGGCGTTAATGTCCATTCATATCCTTTTCCATATAACCAACTTTGTCCTGCACATTTTGCACTATTATAAGAACCTAAATTTGTTGTTCTTGTACAACTACTTGATAACACACTATATCCATAATCACTTGGATACATTAATCCTATATATCCTGTTGTACTTGTTGGTCTTCCACTATATACTGTTGTTCCTCTTTCATATCCGTAGAATGCACTTGTAGTAGCACTAGTACTTGAATACCCACCTAGATGCCATGTTACCTTTGCTATCATACTTCTATAACCAGATTGTATTCCTTTTTTAGTATAATCACAATTGGCTGTTGCTATTGTGTTATACCCATAACAATATCCTGAACTTGTCCCATCTTCAGCCTTATAATATGCTCCATTTAAAAGTGATTTTAAACTTGATGTATTCCAATTGTTTGTATCTGATTTATCCCACACCAGTCCATCTAAAACATCTGCACGTATTATTTTAACTAAATTTTTTCCACTTACTCCATGTGACGTACTATCAAATACTCCTATTATTCGCCAATATTCATTATTAAACCATATATAGTTATTCGGATTTTTTCCTTCATATCTATATCCCTTTTCATTTACAACTTTACCAGTACCTTGTGTTGTTCCAGCTAAACCTGTTATATAAGTAGCTAAATTAACTTTTGATGTACTATCAGTATAATTTAAATTACAAGACGAATATTTACCATTAAATGAAGATATTTCAACTCTATTATATTTTTGATTATATGTTGCATTACTATTTGTACAACTAATGCTACCTAATTTACCATATGTTGTTGGTCTATTGGTTATTGCTAGTGTAACATCCGGTGGTAAAACATCAAAATATGCATAACACTTATCACTTATATTTGTTTTAACTATTATTTTTTTGGTAGTTTCATTATAAGAAATAGTACCACCATTTTCACAACCCGATTTTTCAGTATTTAGTTCATACCCTTTTGCAGGAACTATTCCATCCGGAGATACATTATAAATTCCAGACCCAGCTTTAGTTTCTAACATTAAACTTATTAATCCCGGTACTTTATTTTTATTGTTAGTTTTATTTTCCACATACACATCATTTTTATAACTATTATTATATACAATTATAACTAAAACAAGTATAATAGCTATGAAAACAGAAAAAACCGCTATGATTTTTTTCTTCACATTAAATAACTCCTTCCTTATTTTTACTAATTATACCACAAATACTATTACTAGACTAGAACAAAATTAAAATTTTTTCAAGAAAAGTTACAGTTCACATCAAATAAATTAAATCAATACAAATAAACTAAGTTTCTCTTAGTTTATTTGTATTTTATATGATGTATATAGATTATATCGAATTAATCTTTTTAAAGCATCATGTGGATTAATATTATTTCAATATATAATTTTATTCTTACAAAATATTCAGTACTTTATATGTTAGAAAATTGTTCAGATACTTGTGATATAATTTTGGTATTTCTTAAACTTATATTAAATAATTTATATCTTATACAATTTATTCTAAAAATACTAATTATTATAAAAATAAAATAATAGTACTTATAAAGTATAAAAAAACAAAGATTAAGTTAAAATTATGCCATTATTTAAAATAGTTTTAACTTTATTACATCGAGCCGTAAATTCAACAAAATATATTAGGTTACCAATAAGATTTATTTTGT
>ENA-OOXC01000112-OOXC01000112.1-human-gut-metagenome-genome-assembly--contig:-NODE-112-length-70450-cov-7.247532_pt1 | contig 70450 bp, 74 predicted proteins | sample MGYA00241578_ERZ501325 | MGnify/ENA primary metagenome ERZ501325 (study PRJEB25962, sample SAMEA2042737) | human gut metagenome | biome: human gut; feature: human-associated habitat; material: faeces...
TTGAAACAATGATAGATTATGCAGTATTTCCTAGTCAGGTTGGAAAAAGTATAAGCAAAATGTATATTCCATCTAGTTTAACAAATATATCAGATATGAATTTAAAAATATTAAATAACTATGGCGCAATAAAAAAGTTTGAAATTGCTGAAGATAACCCAGCGTTTAAACTAGATAGTAATGGAAAAATTGTAAGAAAGTAAAATTGTTTATATAAGTAAGGACTATGTTTAAAATAGTTCTTACTTTTTCTTTTTCTAGTTATTTACATATTTTAAATAAAATGATATAATACACATATAAAATTGGAGTGATTAGTTTGTTTAATATTTTTTCAAAAGAAGGCTTAATATCTTTTTTGTATACTTTACCAGCACTTTTATTTTGCCTTTCAGTACATGAATTTGCACATGCATATACAGCGTACAAACTTGGTGATAGGACACAAAAAGCTATGGGAAGGCTTACGTTAAATCCATTTTCACATATTGATATAGCTGGATTTATCTGCATTGCTTTATTTGGATTTGGTTGGGGAAAACCTGTAATGATTGATGATAGGAACTTTAAAAATAAAGCAGCTGGTAATGCATTAACAGCTTTTGCAGGTCCTTTTTCAAATATTGTAATGGCTATTTTATTTACTATAATACTTAAAATTTTGCTTATAACGGGTGTAATATTACCAACAATGAATTCTGTGGTAGGATCAATTATATTAAATATGTTTATTCTTACTATTCAATTTAATGTTGTTTTTGCAATATTTAATTTAATACCAATTCCTCCATTTGATGGATCTAGAATATTGTATTTTTTCTTACCTGCAAAAGGAAGAGAGTATATGTATAAAATAGAACAATATTCTTTTGTAATTGTACTTGTAATTTTAGTTACAGGGATAGGAAGTAAATTAGTAAGCCCAATTGTAAGTTTCGTACTTGGACTTCTATCAAAATTTATTATGTTGTAATAAAGGAGATAATCAGATGATTTGTTTAAGTATAGAAAGTAGCTGTGATGAAACAGCTGTTGCTATTATTAAGGATAAAAGAGAAGTTTTAGCTAATATAGTATCGACACAAATAGATATACACAAAAAATATGGTGGAGTAGTTCCTGAGATAGCTTCAAGAGAGCATATATCAAATATACCATTTGTTGTAGAAGAAGCTCTTAATACAGCTAATATTACGTTTTCAGATATTGATTATATTGGAGTTACATATGGACCAGGTCTTGTTGGAGCGTTGCTTGTTGGAGTGGCATATGCAAAATCTCTTGCATATGCACTTAATATACCTATTGTTCCAACTAATCATATGCATGGACATATTGCAGCAAATTATATTTCATATCCAGAATTAAAGCCACCATTTTTATCTTTAGTTGTTTCAGGTGGACATACAAACTTAGTATATGTTGAGGACTATACTAAATTTAAAATGATAGCTAAAACTCGTGATGATGCTGTTGGTGAAGCTTTTGATAAAGTTGCAAGAGTTCTTGGCCTTCCATATCCTGGTGGACCAGAGGTGTCAAAACTTGCAAGTAGTGGAAAAAATACATATAAACTTCCAAAAACTAAATTTGATAACTATGATTTTAGTTTTAGTGGAATAAAGACTGCGGTTATAAACCTTGCACATAAAGAAGGAGAAAATTTGAGAAAAGAAGATTTAGCTTGTTCTTTTGAAACAACAGTATGTGAGGAACTTGTAGACACAACTATTACTGTAATGAAAGATATGAACCTAAAAGAAGTTGTACTTGCAGGTGGAGTATCTGCAAATAGCTATCTTAGAAAACTTCTTAAACAGAAAGCAGATGAAAATAACTTTAAAGTATATATGCCAGAACTTAAATATTGTACTGATAATGCAGCAATGGTTGGGGTGGCAGCAAGTTATAATTATGAAGCTGGAAAATATTACAATATAAAGGATAAAATGGATTTAAACGCTGTTGCAAACCTAAAAATTGATATGTAATTAATGGAGGAGACAAAATGGCTAAAGTTACACTTAGAACTTTTTTAAAAGCAGATAAGTATAAAGAACTTATTGAGAAGTATAATGATGTTTTACATACAGAAAAACAGATTATTTATATTTTTAACGATAATAATTTTAGATTTATGAAAACCAAAAGATATTGCAGTTTGGACTCAGGTGAAAATTATGTTAAAATAGAAAGTAAGTACTCAAAAAGTATGGAAAATATTTTAAAATCTATTGGTTATGAACCTAGTGTGAAATGGTACAGAACAAGAAGTAAAGCTAAATTAGATTATGATATTTTTATTAATTTAGATTATGTTGTAGGATATGGATATTTAATTGAATTAAGCAAAGATATAGATGAAAATGTAGAACATGATCTTATAAAAATTGAACTAGGTAATTTTTTAGAAAGTTTGGATATTGAAATTTTAGAAGATAAAAAGATGAAAGAAAAATATGATGAATATGTTTTAAACTGGGATAGGCTTACATATAAAGTAAGTGAAGAGAGTTTTTTTAAATAAAGGGGACAGTGTTACATGAATGTGTATGGAATATCGGATTTACATTTATCATTTGGAGTAAATAAACCAATGGATATCTTTGGTAGCAAATGGAAAAATTATGAAGAAAAGGTCAAGGAAAATTGGAATAGTGTGGCTCTAGATGATGATGTTATTATTATTCCTGGAGATATTTCATGGGGAATGACTTTTAAGGAAACAGTTAAAGATTTCGAATTCATAAATAAATTAAAAGGTAATAAAATTATATTAAAGGGCAATCATGATTACTATTTTTCTACAAAGACTAAAGTAAATAATTTTTTAAATGAAAATGGATTTAATACAATAAAGGTTCTGTATAATGATGCAATTGATACAGAAAAGTATATTATTTGTGGTACCAGAGGTTGGGGAAAAACTGAAAGTAAAGATAAAGAACTTGAAAAAAAAATAATTAGAAGAGAAGAGGGAAGGCTTAGAATATCACTTGATAAAGGTATGGAAATAAAAAGAAGTTATTTAGAAAAAGGAATAGATAAAGATATTCTTGTAGCTATGCATTTTCCACCCTTTACAGGTAATTTTAAAAATATACTAGAAGAATACGGAGTTAAAAAATGTATTTATGGGCATTTACATGGCTTTGCACATTCGTTGATTAAAGAAGGTATGATTGATGGAGTGCAGTATGTAATGGTTGGTTGTGATTATACTGGATTTAAATTAATAAAATTATAAAAAAGTATTGCAAAAAGAAAAAAATAATGTTACAATATTTGTTGTAACATATATATAGGGGTGTAGTTCATCGGTAGAATAAGAGTCTCCAAAACTCCAGAGGAGGGTTCGATTCCTTCCACCCCTGCCAATAAAAATTAAAAACTTCAGAGTACTATATATAAAGTGCTTTGAAGTTTATTTTCTTCTAGATAGATTATTTAAATATAAAAATATAAGTGAACTTAGAAAATAAAAGTTCACTTATTTATATGAATAACTCCATAATTCCTATTAATATCAGAATAATGGAAGAAATTATTTCAGAATATTTCTCAACTAATTTATTGTTAATTTTTTTCCCTAGATTATTTCCAATAAAAAGGAATATTGAACCAAATATAAAAGTACAAACGGTTGTAGAAATTACATTAACTCCTGTGATGCTTGCAGCAATACCAGCAGCAATATTATTTAATGATAGTGTAAGTATTATAGCTATTAATTCTTTTAAAGTTATGTAATTGTTATTTTGCCTTTCTTTTTGTTTTATTTCTTTAATACATCTTTTATTATTTCTACATATTTTGTAAATTTTTTTAAAAAGAGGATATATCCCTAAAAATATTAATAAAATAGAGCCTATCATATTTGTGATTTTAATATCAAATAGATTAGCTATATTTTGTCCAATAATCATAGATAAAAAAGTTGCACATGAAGTAAAAATACATATTATTATATTTTTTAATATAGAAATATGAACTTTTTTAACTCCATAAGAAAGCCCAATTGGTATATTGTCAATATTTGCTGATATACTAAAAAGAGCTCCGGATAGTAATTCAAACAAAAGTATCATCCTTTCATTAAATATAACTCCTTATAGTATATTTAATGAAATAAAATTGACTTTGCTACTCTTTTTTAAAATAATCTATATTGCTCATAACTACCATATAAAATATAGTTTTGAACTATAAAAAACAAACCATAACAGAATCTGAAAAATGATTCCTTTATCTCTGATGACATTTTATATTCATTTGTCTGAATTATTAAAGAGCCTTTAAAAAAATCGTTATTAATTGGAATTATGCATTTTAAAGAATATCCCTCTAAGTTTTTTGAATTTAGAATTGGTATATTTGTATTCTGAGTATATACCAATTTTTGTATTAGATAGTCATAATCTATGATTTTGCTTTTTGTAAGATCTTTTTTTAATATAACATTTTGTGAGTATTCAATATTTTTCTTTTCTAGTTTATCTATTTCTTTGAAGTACTTCATTATTTTTTTATCATTATATATTTTATATAACTGCTCTTTTAGCTTATTTGAAATTTCTTCGTTACTATTTAAGCTATTTGAATATATCATATTGTTTGTATCTGTAATAGTAATAGAGTAATTTAATGTTATACTATCAAGATAATTCCTTAAGTCTTCATTTATTTTCAGAACAAAACCTCCTTTACCATTTATTTACATATTTGTAAAAAATATATTAATTTATATGCATATTTATATATTTTTATTAAAAATTATAAAATATTTATAAAATATTAATTTTATCTATATGTATAGAATAATTATAATTCTTTATAGAAATAAAATCAACACATTTAGGCAATAAAAAGCGTTTTTTTGACACTATTTTAAAACCATTAAAGAATGTATAATATATTTATATTTTTCAAAAATGGGGGAAACTATGAAAGAATTTAACGAAAAAAGAGTGTATATGACTATGGAAATTTCTATAACATGCAAAGAAGAGATTGAAAGAATAATAAAAAATAAAGAAATAAGTTTTAATGAATTTATAAATCAGGCAATAAAAAATAATTTTAAAGAAAACTTAAATAAAATAAATATATACAAAAGGGAAGAAGGGGAGCAAGTTAAAATACGAATATATAAAAGTTTATATGACCCTATTTCTGATTTTACTAAAAAATACAATATTTCTATTACAAAAATAATTAATTATTGTATATATGAAGAAATTAAAAATTATATATAATTCATTCTAAATAAAAGCCTTTTTAATACCATAGTATTAAGGAGGCTTTTTATGATTAGTATAAGTTTATGTATGATAGTAAAAAATGAAGAAAAAGTAATTGAGAGATGTTTAAGAAGTGTTAAAAATTTAGTAGATGAAATAATTATTGTAGATACTGGTTCTAAAGATAAAACAAAAGAAATAGTACAAAGATATACAAATAATGTGTATGACTTTAAATGGTGTGATGATTTCTCAAAAGCAAGGAATTTTTCTTTTTCAAAGGCAACAAAAGAATATATATTATGGCTTGATGCAGATGATGTTATATTAAAAAAAGATAGAGAAATGTTTATTTCACTAAAGAAGACTTTAGACAAGAATATAGATATTGTAATGATGAAATATAACACTGCCTATGATAAAAATGGAAATCCTACTTTTTCATATAATAGAGAAAGATTAGTTAAAAATAACAATAAATACAAATGGGTAAGCCCTGTTCATGAAGTTATTGTTCCTACAGGAAATATACTATACTCAAATATTGCAATATCACATAAAAGTGTAAAGAAAGAGTATAGTAAAAGAAATTTAAATATATTTAAAAAAATGATAAATAATGGAATTAAGCTTGATGCAAGACAGCAATATTATTATGCTAGAGAATTATATTATCATGGAATGTATGAAGACTCTATTAAAGAATATAGGAATTTTTTAAATATGGATGAGGCATGGATTGAAAATAAAATAGATGCATGTATTGAAATTAGCCGCTGTTTTTATAACATAAATGATTATAAAAATCAAATTAGATTTCTATTAAAAAGTCTAGAATATGACGCACCTAGAGCCAATATTTGCTGTGAAGTAGCAAATTATTTCATACAAAAGGAAAAATACGATATAGCGATATATTGGTATAATACGGCTATTAATTTAAAACAAGATATAAATAGTGGTAGATTTGAAAATTTGGAATGTTATGATTATATACCTTATCTTGGATTATGTTTGTGTTATGATAAAATAGGAAATTATAAAAGGGCAATGGAATATAACGAATTAGTAGGTAAAATAAGACCAGACGATGAAAAATATTTATATAACAAAGCATATTTTGATAGTCTAAAAAACAACATTTTACAGCTGTAACACAAATGCAGCTTTTTTGTAACATAAATGATATTTAAAACAAATGTAATTTTATTGTAAATTATTTAAATTTAATATATACTATATATGTTAAAAAACAAAAGAAGGGATGAGATAATACATGAAAAAGAAAAAAGGTATATCACTTATAGTGTTAATAATAACAATAATAGTCATAATAATACTAGCAGCAGTAGTAATACTTACAATAACAAAAAATAATCCAGTATCAAGTGCAAAAGAATCAGCATTTAAGGAAGATGTAAGAATATTTCAAGATGATTTAGCACTTACAGTAGCAAAAGAATATACAGATAAGCAAGGTCAAAGGGACACAAAGATAAATGCAACAGGAAAAGATGTAAAGAAGTATATTCAAAGTTTTAAAGATAAGTATGTAAATAAATTTGCTATAGTAGATGATAATTTAGTAGCTACTGATAAGGTTACTGAAAATGAAAAATTATGGATTGAAGATCTAAATTTAAATAGTGTTGAACCAGAAGAAACCAATTATACATCTGAAGAGATTGAAAGTAGTGAATATTTATATGCAATAGGTAAGACTAAACCGGAATATGTTGTTGCAAAATTTAATAACGATTATACAGAAGTAGTCATTACAAAAAATGGTGAAGAAAGTGATGGCATAATACAAGATTTTGCACCGTGGACTATAAGTTCTCCAATGTCTGATAGAAAAGATACTTTGCAGAAAGCAATTGTAAAGAATGGAATTATTGATCTAGGATATGGCTCAGCTGGAAGAGGAACATTTTATAACTGTACTAATTTAAAGAGTATTATATTACCAAATGGATTAATGTATATTAAGCAGGCTTGCTTTGAAGGGTGCAAAAGCCTAACCAATATATCACTTCCAGATAGTGTAATAAGTATAGAAGATAGGGCTTTTAGGAGCTGTAGCAGTTTAGAAAATATAACAATACCAAAAAGTGTAACAAGTATAGGTTATAGTGCTTTTAGTAATTGTAGTAGTTTAACAAATATAACAATACCAAATAGTGTAACTAGGATAGAAAACGATACTTTTTATAATTGTAGCAGTCTAACAAGTGTAACAATACCAGAAAGTGTAACAAGTATAAGACAATGGGCTTTTTGTAATTGTAGTAGCTTAACTAATATAACGTATAAGGGAACAAAAGAACAATGGAATAAAATAGACAAAAGTATGACAAATGGCAAAGTTGATTGGTGTGACTCAACTTTAAAAACAATAACATGCACAGATGGTGTAATAACACTTTAAATATATTTGTATTGAAAAATAATATTTAAAATAATCTCATTTAACATTTCGTTAAGTGGGGTTATTTTTATTGCTTTATTTACAATTTAGTAGTAAAATTAGTGTAGGTGATATAATGTTAAAACAAAAAATATTAGAAATAATTGTTATAGTTCTAGCTTTACTAGCAATTGTATTTGGCATTTCATCGAGTTTATATAATGATAATGTTACAATTTTAAGAATATTTAGTTTGATATTTATTGTTATAGCTTTAATACTTAATTTTTATTCTAATTATAGAAAAAAGAAATTATAATTTTTTGACATTTTGACATAAAAATGTTAAAATATATATATTGATAAAAAAAGGAGGGCTTATGGCTAAGAAAACAGTTGCGATAGTTGGTCGCCCAAATGTTGGTAAATCTACTCTTTTTAATGTACTTGCAGGTGAAAAAATAGCTATTATAAAAGATACACCAGGAGTTACAAGAGATAGAATATATGCTGACTGCGAGTGGAGAAATACAAAATTTAGAATAATTGATACTGGGGGAATTGAACCAGAATCTGAAGATATAATACTAAAGCAAATGAGAAGACAAGCTGAACTTGCTATGGATATAGCTGACGTTATTGTGTTTATTACGGATGTAAAAGCAGGAGTTACACCTTCTGATAAGGAAATAGCACTTATGTTAAGACATACTAAAAAGCCTGTTATACTTGTTTGTAATAAATGTGATAGGGTAGGAGAAGTACCAGCCGACATATATGAATTTTATGATTTAGGTTTAGGTGATCCTCTTGGAATTTCTGCAGGAAAGAAACTTGGAATTGGCGAAATGTTGGATGAAATATATGATAATTTAGGAGATATTTCTGAAGATAGCGAAGAAGATGATAGAATAAAAGTTGCAATTATAGGGAAACCTAATGTTGGTAAATCATCTTTAATAAACAAAATCCTTGGAGAAGAAAGATTAATTGTATCAAATATAGCTGGTACGACAAGAGACGCAATAGATACAGAACTTAATAATAAATATGGTAAGTATACTTTTATAGATACTGCAGGAATTAGAAGAAAGAATAAAATATATGAAGATATAGAAGAGTATTCAGTTGTAAAGGCAAAAAATGCAATAGATAGAGCAAATGTATGTATGATATTAATAGATGCAAAAGAGGGAGTAACTGAACAAGATGAAAAAATAGCAGGACTTGCTCATGAAGCTGGTAAAGGTGTAATTATTGTTATAAATAAATGGGATCTTATTGAAAAAGATAATTATACTTTTGATAGTTACAAAAAACAAGTATATTCAAAACTTGCATATCTTAAGTATGCGCCTATAATCTTTATGTCAGTTCTTACTGGAAAAAGAGTAAATAATATATTTGAAATTATAAATGAAGTAGATAAAAATAATAGCTTAAGAGTACCTACAGGTCTTTTAAATGATGTAATTGCTGAAGCTATTGCAATTACTCAACCACCTTCTGATAAAGGTAGAAGACTTAAAGTGTACTATGCAACTCAAGTATCAATAAGGCCACCTACTTTTGTTATATTTGTAAATTCAAAGCCTTTAATGCATTTTTCTTATGTTAGATACTTAGAAAATCAAATAAGGAAATACTTTGAATTTAAAGGAACGCCAATACATATGATAATAAGAGAAAAAGGTAAAAAATAAAACTATGAGGTAACATTGGGGGGATACTTTATGACTGTATATATGGTAGTAGCTTTCATTATTACATATTTAATTTGTAGTGTTAATCCTGCAATTGAAATCTGTAAATTAAAAACAGGAGAAGATATTAGAAAACTTGGTAGTGGAAATGCAGGAACTGCAAATGCTATGAGAGTTCTTGGAAAACCTCTTGGAACAGTAGTAATAATATGTGATATTTTGAAAGTATTTATATCTCTTGCTATTGTATATTTTATAGGGAAAATATTTAAACAAGATATTTCAGTTATGTTAAAATCTGTATTTATACTTGCTGCTGTAATAGGACACTGTTATCCAATATATTATAAATTTAGAGGTGGTAAGGGTGTTATTGTTGGAATGACAACAGCTTTTATATTAGATGCAAAAACAGCACTTATATGTATGATAGTTGGAGTAATTGTTATACTAATTACAAGAACAGTTGCAATGGGTACATTAATTGGAACAATTGTATATGTTGTAATAACAATTTTTTCTGTAAAAGAGTGTGTTATTCCTGTTATAATTGCATGTTCAATAATAATGTTTAAACATAGAGCAAATATAAAGAGGATATTAACAAGGCAAGAAGAAAAAATTTGGTAAACGTAAGGAGAAAAAGTAAATGGTAAAAGAAAGTAATATGGCAATTTTTTCGCTTTTTTTAGGGTTTGTAGTTGTGTTTTGTGATATTATGAAATCTCTTGAAAATAGTATTTTGATAGCTATTTCCTTTGGTGGGTTTATAATATCCCTTATAGCTTTATTACTTAGTCTTAGTAATAAAAAGAAATATAAGGCAAAGAGAGACAAATATATATTTGCAATAATAATTTCTATAATATCTATAGTATTTAATTTATTTTTATTTGTAAGTTTAATACTATTTAGTTTAACTAAATAGTAAATATAAGGGGGAAGTTAAATGAATAAAGTTTTAGTTTTTGGACATAAAAGTCCTGATACAGATACAGTGACATCTGCAGTTGTAATGGCAAATTTAGAAAATAAATTAGGAGTAGATGCAAAAGCATGTGTTCTTGGAAAATTAAATAAAGAAACAAAGTATGTATTTGATTATTTAAAAATAGATGAACCAGAATTTATACAAAGTGTGGAAGAGGGACAATCCGTTATACTTGTTGATCATAATGAATTTGCACAAAGTGTAGATGGAATTGAAAATGCAAAAATAAAAAAAGTTGTTGACCATCATAGAATATGTGGCTTAAAAACAGCGGAACCATTATATTATAGAGCTGAACCAGTTGGATGTACTGCGACAGTATTATACAAAATGTATAAGGAAAATAACGTAGAAATAGAAAAAAATATTGCAATTCTTATGCTTTCTGCAATAATTTCTGATACACTTTTATTTAAATCACCAACATGTACAAAAGAAGATATAAAAGTGGCAGAAGAGTTAAATAAAATTGCAAATATTAATATTCAAGAATATGGACTTGATATGCTAAAAGCAGGGACTGACGTATCAGACCTTAGTGCTGACGAACTAATAGGTCTTGACGCAAAAGAAGTTACAATTGGAAATTATAAAACAATTATTGCACAAGTAAATACAGCAAGTATTCCTGATATGTTAAAAAGAAAAGAAGAACTTGAGATATCAATAAATAAAAAGATAGATGAAAAAGGATTAGATTTATTCTTCCTTGCAATTACTGATATAATAAATAGTAATTCTCAAGTAATTGCTTTAGGTAAAGAGGCTAAACTTGTTGAAAAGTCATATAATGTAACACTTGAAGAAAATACAGCTTTTTTACCAGGAATAGTATCACGTAAAAAACAAATTATACCAGTTTTAACACAGAACGCATAATTATTTTATTGATTGTAAATATAATTTAGTATATAATAGTTTAAGGAGGAATTTTTATGGGAATTGCCGCATTAGTACTTGGAATTGTATCTATAATAATTGCATTTGTTCCGTTTTGTGGAATAATAGCTTTTTTACCTGCACTTGTTGGGCTTATATTAGGAATTATTGATTTAGTAATAAAAAACAAACAAAATCAAAATAAAGGAACATCTATTGCTGGTGTAATTTTATCTTCAATTGCAATTGTTATAATGGTATTTTGGTTCTTTGTTTTTGGAATGGCTTTAAATTCAGATGATTTACAAAGGGAATTTAAAAATTTTAATGATGAGATACAACAAGAAATTGATAATGAACAAAATGGTATAACATCAAATGATACAATTTAATTTTAAAAAGAAAAACTATATATTTTTGAGTGTGACTATGCTTTGTCTTTCAATATATATAGTTTTTTTTCCTTTATTTGCTAGAATTATGTATCGTATCTCACCAATACTTACAACATGTGTATATCAAAATGTAACAGGAAGGCCATGCCCGTTATGTGGTGGTACAAGGTTTATATCAGGTATTAAAGATAACCTTTTTAATTTATCGTATTATAACTGCCCGTTTGGATATATGATTATGTTTGTTATTTTTGAAATTATATTTAGAATTTTCTTGTTTATTTATCTAAGAACTTCAAATAAAATAAAAGGAATAGTTATATTTGATGTAGTAATACATTCTTTGTGCTTTTTGTTATTTATTGCGTATGAAATTATATATATTTTATCTAATTAATACATTATATTGTATTTATAAAAATTATGTATACAATATAATGTATATTTTTCCTTTAATATTTCATTAATGTAAAATCGTTATGTAGAATAAAAATATCTCTTGTTTGAGTATATAAATATTTGTAAAAAAATGTCATAAAAATTGGAAAAAAATGGCTTAAATTTTTTATTTTTATTTTCAAAAAATCGTTGACAGACATTTTTCTTAGTGCTATAATCATAGTCAGAAAATCACAATATATTGTATATGTTGTTGATGAAAGATACAAGGGATGGTGTATATATGATTACAATGATTATTAAAAGAGATGGAAGAAAAGTTCCTTTTAATGTCGAAAAAATAGCTAAGGCTATTTACAAAGCAGCAGTAGCTGTTGGTGGAAAAGATTACGAAGAAGCAGAGGAACTTGCAACTAAGGTATGTAAGTATGTTGAAAAAACACAAAATGAGGAATGCCCTACAGTTGAAAAAATTCAAGATGCTGTAGAACATGTTTTAATAGAAGAAGGACATGCCGCAACTGCTAAAGCATACATTTTGTATAGATCTGAAAGAACAAAACAAAGAGAAATGAATTCTGATATTATGAAAACATATGAACAGTTAACATTTCAAGATGCTAAAGATAGTGATGTAAAAAGAGAAAATGCAAATATAAATGCTGATACAGCAATGGGAACAATGCTAAAATATGGTTCAGAAGGCGCAAAAAAATTCTATCAAATGTTTGTGTTAAAAAAAGATCATGCACAAGCTCATATAAATGGTGATATTCACATACATGATTTAGATTTCTTAACACTTACTACAACATGTTGTCAAATAGATTTAATAAAACTATTTCATGATGGATTTAGTACAGGTGAAGGTCATTTAAGAGAACCACAAAGTATTGGAAGTTATGCAGCACTTGCAGCAATCGCAATTCAGTCAAATCAAAATGATCAACATGGTGGTCAAAGTATACCAAACTTTGAATATGCTATGGCACAAGGAATTAGAAAATCATACAAAAAGTTATATGCTAAGAATTTACAAAAAGCAATTGAACTTTTAACAGATGTTGAAAATGCAGATGAAGTTAAAAATATGGTAATAGCTAAAATAAATGAAGAGAAAGATTTAGTACCTGCTCTTGAGTCTGCTCTAAATATGTTAAAAGATGTAAAATACTCAAAAGAAGTTGCAAATGATATGATATTAAAAATAAAGAGTGAAAATAAAATTATTCCATCTTTAAAAAGAACTATTGAACTTCTTTCTAGTCTAGAAAGTTCTGAAGAAATAGCAAAAGAAATAATGGAAAAGATAAAAAATGAAAAAGGTGTTGTTCCTACTCTTGAAAATACAAGTGGATATATGGAATATGAAAGAGTAGAATTAAGAAGAAGATTTGGAGATACAAGAGCTAAAAAAATCCAAAACTTTGCAAAAAAATATGCAGATATTGAAATAGATAGAGAAACATACCAAGCAATGGAAGGATTTATACATAATTTAAATACAATGCATTCTCGTGCTGGAGCTCAGGTTCCATTCTCTTCAATTAATTATGGACTTGATACTACACCTGAAGGAAGACTTGCTATTAAAAATGTACTTTTAGCAACTGATGCAGGACTTGGTCGTGGTGAGACTCCAATATTCCCAGTTCAAATTTTAAAAGTTAAAGAGGGAATAAATTATAACGAAGGAGATCCAAACTATGATTTGTTTAAACTTGCTTGCAAAGTTTCTGCAAAAAGATTATTTCCTAACTTTTCATTTATGGACGCTCCATTTAATCTTCAATATTATAAAAAAGGAGATTATAATTCTGAAGTATCATATATGGGATGTAGAACTAGAGTTATGGCAAATGTTTATGACAAAACTCGTGAGATTACATGTGGTAGAGGAAATTTAAGCTTTACATCAATAAATCTTCCAAGACTTGCAATAAAAGCTAATGGAGATGTTGATAAATTCTTTGATATGTTAGATGAAAAACTTGATTTAGTTGTTGAACAATTACTAGATAGACTTGAAATTCAATCTAAAAAAAGAGCAAAGAATTACCCATTCTTAATGCAACAAGGTGTATGGCTTGATTCTGAAAAATTAAATCCAGAAGATGAAGTAAGAGAAGTATTAAAACATGGTACACTTACAGCAGGATTTATTGGACTTGCAGAAACATTAAAAGCTTTAATTGGAAAACATCATGGTGAATCTGCAGAAGCACAAGAACTAGGTCTTTCTATTGTATCTCATATGAGAGAAAGAATGGATAGAGAATCTGAGAAAAGAGGACTTAATTTCTCACTTATTGCAACACCTGCAGAAGGTTTATCTGGTAGATTTGTAAGAATGGATAGAGAAAAATATGGAGTAATAGAAGGTGTTACAGATAGAGATTATTATACAAACTCTTTCCATGTACCTGTATATTACAAAATACCTGCATTTAAGAAAATAGAGATTGAAGCACCATATCATAATTTAACAAATGGTGGACATATAAGCTACATTGAACTTGATGGTGATCCTACACAAAATTTAGAAGCTTTTGAGGCGGTTGTAAGATGTATGAAAGAAAATGGAATTGGTTATGGAGCTATAAACCATCCAGTAGATAGAGATCCAATTTGTGGATATACAGGAATTATAAAAGATGAATGTCCACATTGTGGAAGAAAAGAACATGAAAGTGATATTAAATGTTCTGAAAGATTGAAAAGATTTGTGACTCATGGTGAGTGTGCGTCTTTAGAAAGTTTTTAATAAAAATGTTTTAGTTAGATAGAAGGAGAGGTAATTGATATGAAAATAAATGTTATTGGTGGAAAAATGGAACAAAAGGAAATTGATTCTTATGTGGATTATTTAAATGAAAAATTTCCTACAAAACAAATTGATACATTAAATTTAAAAATTGATGGGGATTACGTAGATATGGATTATACTTTCGAAAGTGTTCCTTTTGAAAGAATAAGAAGAATAACAGGATATCTAGTTGGAACGGTTGAAAGATTTAACAATGCAAAAAGAGCAGAAGAACACGATAGAGTAAAACATAGTGTTTGTTGTTAGGAGTAAGTAAACATGAGTGTAGTAGATGATGATAAGATAAGAATTGCTGGAGTTATAAAAGAATCTACAGTTGACGGCCCGGGGTTTAGATATGTAATCTTTACCCAGGGTTGTCCTCATCATTGTGAAGGATGTCATAATCCAGGAACACATGATATGAATGGTGGAAAATTAGAAAGTATTACAACTCTTGCAGAAGATATAACAAAAAATCCACTTTTAAAAGGAATTACATTAAGTGGTGGAGAACCATTTATGCAAGCTAAAAAGTTAGCAAAGTTATTGTCACTTATTGATCTTAAAAGATATAGCGTGATGACATATACAGGTTTTAAATATGAGTATTTAATTAGTAATGCAAATGATGATAACGGATATCTAGAATTATTGAAATTAACTGACGTTTTAATTGATGGAAAATTTATGAAAGACTTAAAAAGTAGTAGTGCAAAATTTAGAGGGAGTACTAATCAAAGGGCAATAGATGTAAAAAGTAGCTTAAAGGAAAATAGAATAATACTCCATGAATTTTAGAAAGGAAGAAACTTTATGCATTGTCTAAAATGTGGTTGTGAGGAAAGTAAGGTAGTAGACTCAAGAATGGTTGAAGAGTCAAATTCAATAAGAAGAAGACGCGAATGCCTAGAATGTAAAAATAGATTTACAACTTATGAAAGAATTGAGTATACACCTATTATGGTTATAAAGAAAAATGGTGTAAGACAACAGTTTGATAGAGCAAAAATTATCAGTGGTATGCTTAGATCATGTGAAAAAAGACCAGTCTCAACACAAACAATTGAGAAAGCTGCAGATGAAATTGAAGCTGAACTTAACAATATGATGATAAAAGAAATAGATTCAACAAAAATTGGGGATATGGTTATCGAAAAACTTAAAGCTTTAGATGAAATTGCATACGTTAGATTTGCATCAGTATATAGACAGTTTAAGGATATAAATGAATTTAAAAAGGAAATTAATAAATTATTAAAATAAAAAGATACAAGATTTTGAATATAAAGATACATAATATATTCAATAATCTTGTATTTTTTATGACTTAATCATTGACATTAATATATAGCCATGATAAAATACAAGACATAAAAATATATTGAGTTAGGAGTTGATTAACGAATATAATTATATAGCTAGCCTAAATATTAATTAAAAAGGAGAATTTTGATGAAAGATATTAATAAGTTAAATTTAAGTATCTTAGCTAAGGTATTTTTAAAAAATGATAATGATGTAGATGAACTTTTATGCTATATTGTTAAAAATTTTAAAGAAAATGGTGAAGAAATTATCAATCAATTTATTGATGATAATGTTATTGATCTAGAACAGTATGGCAAAAAGGTTTTTTACGTGAGTTGTGTCAATAGTTATATTGGATTAATCAGATTTATGTTGAATGACAACAGGCTTAGTTCTCAAGCTGAATATGATTATGCAATATTGATAGCTTCAGCAAATGACCGTGTAGAAGTTGTAAAATTATTGCTAGCAGATAAAAGGATAAATCCTGATGCAAATAATAATTATGCAATAGGAGTCGCTTCAGCAAATGGCTATGAGGAAGTTGTAAAATTGTTATTAGAAGATGGTAGGTTTGATCCATCCTCAGATGATAATTATGCAATAAAGCGTGCTTCAGAATATGGCCGTGTAGAAGTAGTAAAATTGTTATTAGAAGATTGTAGGGCAGATCCATCTTCATATGATAATTATGCGATAAGATTGGCTTCAGCAAATGGCCGTGAGGAAGTTGTAAAATTATTATTAGCAGATAAAAGGGTAGATCCATCAGCAGATAATAATCATGCGATAAGGGCAGCTTCGAAAAATGGCCGTGTAGAAGTTGTGAAGTTATTATTGGCTGATAAAAGAGTCGATCCATCAGCAGATAATAATTATGCAATAAGGATGGCTTTAAAAAATAATCAAAAAAAAGTTATAGAACTTCTTTTTAAGTATTTTAAGTTAAATAGCAAATAATGTTTAAAATAAAATAGTGAATTAGAAAATAATATTTCTACTTCACTATTTTTGCTATAATGTTTTATTTATTAATTTAATAATTGTTATTTTCACTGAAATTTCACATAATTGAACTTTACATTTAAAAAATTCTATGTTAAAATATTTCGGTATACAAAGTATTGAGGTGCTAATGTGAAAAATGATGATTTAGTATATGAATTAATAGAATCAATGTTGGAATTAAAAAAGGTAAAATCTCATAGTATTTGTATTAATGATAATCTTTCAGGAAATGAAAAAATGATTTTATTTATTATAAAAAACATTGGAAATGATAACGGAATTTTATTAAGCAAGGTTCGTAATAAAATAAAACTTGCACCATCCACGGTGACTCCTATTATCACGTCTCTTGAGGAAAAGGGTCTTATTGAGAGAAAAATAGATAAAAAAGATAGAAGAAATATTTATATTTATTTATCAGAAAAAGGTGAGAAGTTTACAGAAAATGTAAATGATAGATGGAGAAATTCACTTAAAGGATACATTGATTATATTGGTGAAAAAGATGCCTTGGAAATTATTAGGCTTATAAATCAAACAAAAGAATATATAAATTATATGAAAGGAGAAAGTAAAAAATGTTAAAAGTACTAAAATATTTAAAAAAGACATGGATTTCAGTTATAGTTATTGTTGCACTTTTATGTGTTCAAGCGGCTGCTGACCTTGCACTTCCAGATTATACATCAAAAATTGTAAATGTTGGAATTCAACAAGGTGGAATTGATGCAGCTATACCTGAGGCTATATCTAAAGATGAAATGGATAATCTTTTAATGTTTACAAATGATGATAGTAAAATATTGGATTGTTACAAACTAGTTTCAAAAGGTACTGTAAGTAATGATGAATATAACAATTATTTGAAAGAGTATCCTGCATTAGAAAATGAAGAAGTTTATGTTCTAAATAAATTAAATAAGGATCAAAAAAATAATTTAGAAGAAATGTTAAAGAAACCATTAGTTCAAGTATACCTAATGCAAAATGATCAAATGCAAGAAAAAATAAAAGAAAGTTTATTTGCAAATGTACCAGAACCTCAAAAAGAAGCTATGAAAGATATGGAATTAATGGACATATTAAAAACTATGCCTGAGGAAAATTTAGAAAAAATTACTAGTAATATAAATGAGCAAATAGATAACATGCAAGGAACAATAGTTGATCAAGCAGCTATATCATCTGTAAAAGAAGAATATAAAAAATTAAACATGGATATCGATAAAATACAAAATAAATATATTGTATTTGCAGGACTTCAAATGCTTGGAATTGCGTTTATAAGTATGGCTTCAGCAATTACAATTATGTTACTTTCTGCAAGAGTTGCTGCTAAACTTGGAAATACTCTAAGAGATAAGGTATTCAAGAAAGTTCTTAGTTTTTCAACAAAAGAATTTAACGAATTCTCTACAGCATCTTTAATTACTCGTAGTACAAATGATATTCAACAAATTCAAATGTTAATTACAATGTTATTTAGGGTTGTAGTTTATGCTCCAATAATAGGTATTGGAGGATTTATTAGAGTACTTACAAATAGTGATACATCAATGGCATGGATTATAGGTCTTGCAATTTTATGTATAATTGGAATTGTTGGAACATTATTTTTACTTACAATGCCTAAATTTAAAAAATTACAAGATTTAGTTGATAAGCTAAATTTGGTATCTCGTGAAATTTTAACTGGACTTCCAGTAATAAGAGCTTTTAATACTGAAAAGAAAGAAGAAAAAAGATTTGATGGTGCTAACAAAAATTTAATGAAAGCAAGTATTTTTGTAAACAGATCAATGAGTATGATGATGCCACTTCTAATGTTTATAATGAATTCAATTACTCTTCTTATTGTTTGGGTAGGAGGACATAATGTTGATAGTGGAATAATGCAAGTAGGAGATATGATGGCATTCATTCAATATACTATGCAAATAGTTATGAGCTTCTTAATGATTTCTATGATATCAATAATGTTACCACGTGCTGCTGTATCTGCAAAACGTATTAATGAAGTAATTGATACAACACCAAGTATTAAAGATAAAGATAAAACTAAAGATTTTGATGATGATAAAAAAGGGCTTGTTGAATTTAAGGATGTTTCGTTTAAATATCCTGATGCTGACAGTGAAATATTAGAGGATATATCATTTACTGCAGAACCTGGTAAAACTACTGCAATAATTGGTAGTACGGGAAGTGGTAAATCAACAGTAGTAAATTTAATACCTCGTTTTTATGATGTTACAGGTGGGGAACTTTTAATAGATGGTGTTAATATTAAAGATGTTTCACAAAGAGATTTAAGAAGTAAAATTGGATTTGTACCACAAAAAGGAATGCTATTTACAGGTACAATTAGATCAAATATAAAATATGGAAATCCATCTATGAGTGATGAAGACATGATTAAAGCAGCTACAATTGCACAAGCTACAGAATTTATAGAAAGTAAACCTAAAAAATATGATGAAGAAATATCACAAGGTGGTACAAATGTATCTGGTGGTCAAAGACAACGTTTATCTATAGCTAGAGCTATTGCTACAGATCCAGAAATATTTGTATTTGATGATAGTTTTTCAGCGCTTGACTTAAAAACGGATAGCAAACTTAGAGCTGCTTTAAAAGAAAAAACAGAAAATAAAACAGTTATAATAATTGCTCAAAGAATTAGTACAATTCTTGATGCTGATAAAATAATCGTACTTGAAGAAGGAAAAATAGCAGGAATTGGTAAACACGAAGAATTAATGAAAAATTGTGAGATATACAAACAAATTGCATTATCTCAACTTTCAAAGGAGGAACTTGAAAATGGCAAATAATGAAAAAAGACCTCCAATGGGAGGACACGGACCAGGTGGAAGAGGTGCTGTGGAAAAAGCAAAAGACTTTAAAGGAACGACAAAAAAATTAATAAATGATTATTTATCAAAGTATAAATTTCAACTTGCAATTGTAATAATATTTGCAATAGGAAGTACAATATTTGCAATAGTTGGACCTAAAATACTAGGAAATGCTACAACTGAAATTTTTAATGGATTAGTTGGTAAAGTATCAGGTGGAGACGGAATTAATTTTTCTAAAATTGCAGGAATAATACTTACACTTTTAATATTATATATTATTAGTGCACTGTTTTCATTTATACAAGGATTTACAATGACATCTGTATCACAAAAATTAACATATAAATTACGTAATGACTTAGCAATGAAAATAAATAGATTACCTATGAAATACTTTGACAAAAAAACAAATGGTGAAGTTTTATCAATAGTAACAAATGATATAGACACTTTATCACAGAATTTAAATCAGAGTATAACACAAATAATTACTTCTATATGTACAATTATTGGTATACTTATAATGATGTTTTCAATAAGTGTTTCTATGACAGTTGTATCTTTAGTAATACTTCCAATATCTGCATTTATAGTATCTAAGATCGTAAAAAAATCACAAAAGCACTTTAAAAAGCAACAGGATTTTTTAGGTCATGTAAATGGTCAAGTAGAAGAGGTATATGGTGGACACTTAATAATAAAAGCATTTAACTCAGAAAATGCAGTAATGCAAGAATTTGATAAAGCAAATGATGAGTTATATCGCTCTGCGTGGAAGTCACAATTTTTATCTGGACTTATGTTTCCAGTTATGAATTTTATTGGAAATATAGGATATGTTGCAGTTGCAATTTTAGGTGGATATCTTGCTGTAAATGGAAAAATTACAGTTGGTAATATTCAAAGTTTTATACAATATAACAAGCAGTTTACACAGCCTATAAATCAAATTGCACAGGTATCTAGTATGTTACAATCAATGGTTGCCGCAGCTGAAAGAGTATTTGAATTCTTAGAACAAGAAGAGGAAGTAAATACAGCTAAAGGTAAAATAGATGTAGCTAAATTAAAAGGAAATGTAAAATTTGACCACGTTAATTTTGGATATGATCCTAATAAAACAATTATAAATGATTTTAATGCTGATGTAAAAGAGGGACAAAAGATTGCAATTGTTGGACCTACAGGAGCTGGTAAAACTACTATGGTAAAATTACTTATGAGATTTTATGATGTAAATAGCGGAGCTATTCTTGTAGATGGCCATAATATAAAAGACTTTGATAGAGGAGAACTTAGAAAAATGTTTGGTATGGTTCTTCAAGATACATGGTTATTTAATGGAACTGTAAATGAAAATATAAAATATGGAAGAGAAGATGCTACAGATAGTGAAATTGTTGAAGCAGCCAAGGCAGCTCATGTTCATCATTTTATAAAGACACTATCAAATGGATATAATGCGGTATTAAATGAAGAGTCTAGTAATGTATCAGCAGGTCAAAAGCAACTTTTAACAATTGCTCGTGTAATACTTACTGATCCTAAAATATTAATATTAGATGAAGCAACAAGTTCTATAGATACAAGAACTGAACAACAAATACAATCTGCAATGGATAACTTAATGAAGGGTAGAACAAGTTTTATAATTGCACATAGATTATCAACTATAAAAAATGCTGACTTAATACTTGTAATGAACCATGGAGATATTGTTGAACAGGGAACTCATGACGAACTTCTAAAAAAAGATGGCTTTTACGCAGGATTATATAATTCACAATTTGAAGAAGTTGAGGAATAAAAAGTAATTTAATAACTTATTCTTGGTCATGAAAAATATAAATATTTTATTATATAGTACGTTAATTTATGTAATAGGTTAACGTACTATAATTTGTGCTATGTTATATTAGACATATAATTTGATTTTGATGATATAAATATAATAAAATTTTGCATATAATAATTATAGGAAATATTTACATATATAATTTTGTATGATAAAATATACCTGTAGGGAGGTATCTATGAAAATATTGCTAAAAAAGATATTAGAAAAAGTTACTCTTGTTATATTCTGCTTAGTTGTTATATTTGGTAATATATTGCTTATATATAACTTTAATAATAAATTTCAAAATATAAATGAATTATATGACTTTTCAGATAAAATTGATAATTCTAATTATATTTGTGTAAAAAATATAGATAATGAAAAAGTGATAGAACTTAATAGCGATGAAGATAAACAAAAATTAAAGGACTTTTTTAATAAAATAAGAGTAAGAGAAAGTAAATTAAAACTAATTGATAAAGAACAAAAAATAGATTATACAATATATATTTATACATCTGACGCACAAATTTTTGTTAATATAAATGATTCAGAAATAATGATTAATAATGAAATTTACGAAACAGATATTAAGATTGATACTTATTTAAAGGAACTTTTTGAAATATAAATATGAGGAGGCTTTTATGAAAATAAAAGAAAATGGACTAGATTTTAAATTTATAAACATAACAATATATGGAGCAGCTTTTATAGGGCTATATTTCTTTTTAAAAAATATAGGAATTATGGATAAAATTTTAAGTGGAATTGCAGCCTTAGCACCAGTTTTTGTAGGAATAATAATATGTTGGATTTCTATGCCACTTGTAAGAAGGTTAAGAAAAATAGGGCTTAGCAAAAATTTAGCAGCATTTCTTTCGTTGATAATTATCTTTGGTATAGTTGGAGTAGCTATTGGTTTTGTAGTACCTATATTTGTTGAGCAATTATCTCACTTAATTAAAGAACTACCAGGTATTTATGCAAGTGTTATAGGATTTATTAATGATTTTTTAGCCAAGAATTTAGATATGCCAAATGGAATTGATATAACTAGTAGCTTAAAAAGCCTTGATTTTGTTCAAAGTACTGTAGCTAATGCAATTAATTATTCAATAAATACAGTTCAAAGTATAACAAGTTTTATAATTTCATTTTTTACAGCAATAATTGTATCATTTTTTATGGCTAAAGATATTGATAAATTTAAAGAAAGTGTAATTGCTTTTTTATCTAGAAATAGTAAAGATGGAAGAAGATATAAAATGATAATGGATATAGATGCAACATGTATGAGCTATATTAAAGGATATGCAATAGATAGTTTAATAGTGGGTATCCTTACAACAATTGTATGTATGATATTAAAAATTGATTATGCTGTTGTTTTTGGAATCTTAATTATGATATTTAATTTTATACCATATATAGGAGCTATTTTATCATATCTTGTAGTATCGCTTTACGCACTAGTAACAGGTGGACCTGTTTTTGCACTTATTACACTTGTATCATTACTTATAATTCAAATAGTTGATGCAAACGTTTTACAGCCTAATATTATTGCAAAATCAGTTGATCTTCATCCTGTTGTTGTTATAGGAGGCTTAATTGTATTTCAATTAATGTTTGGTGTAGTCGGAATGCTAATAGCAATGCCAGTACTTGCAGGATTAAAAGTATATTTAAGATACAAGTTTAATTTGGATGATGATGAAGAGGATAAAATCGAGCATAAGACAGATAAGAAAAGATCTAGTAATAATATTAAGAAAAAAAGAAAAGTAGAGAGTCAAAGTAACTAAATTTATTAAATATATATAATAAAAATTTTTATATAATTTTAAAATAGTGAATTGGAAAATGATATTCCTTTTCACTATTTTTGTTATTTTATATTCTCATTTTCTTTTTCTATTAGTTCGTAATGCAGCTTTTTCATAAAATTTTCAGCTACTTTTTTATCAACTATAAGGTTTAAAGACAATTCACTAAATGTTATCATATAGATTGTGATATTCTCTTTTGAAGCTAGGTCAAATATTTTATGGACAGTATCCTTATTTGTCATAACCATATCGCCAATTATTGATATTTTAGATATGTCATCTTTTTTTGTGATAAATTTTACTTTATAATTTTCAAAATCTTCTTCCTTTGAAAATGAGCCTCTACTTTTATGAGAGCTAGTATTTGTTACGATTGTTCCTTTAGAGTTATTTCCAGAATTTTTTACATATATAGGCATAGAGTTTTTCTTTCCCATATGTACAGAACGATTATGTAGTACTTTTGCACCTGCTGAAGCTGCTTCAAGCATTTCGTTATATGATATTTTTTTTAGTAGTTTTGCTCTTGTAATTATTTTTGGATCTGCAGAAAATACACCATCTATATCGCTATATATTTCACATTTTTTTGCATTTAAGGCAGAGGCAATAGCTACGGCACTAAGGTCACTTCCACCACGTCCTAGAGTTGTCACATTTCCAAATCTATCTGAAGCCTGAAATCCTGCAACTACAACAATATAGTCTTCATTTAAATAGTTTAATATGTTATTAGTATATACTGATTTTATTGTTGCATTACCATATGTGGAATCAGATAATATTCCTGCTTGAGCGCCAGTAAGGCCAACGCATTTATGACCTCTTTCATTTAACATCATTGAAAGCAATGCTACTGTTTGTAATTCACCTGTTGAAAGTAATAAATCAAGTTCTCTTTTACTAGGTTCTTTAGAATAATTTTTAGCTTTTTGTATTAAATGATCTGTCTCTTTTCCCATTGCAGATACAACTATTACCATTTTGTTATTTTTTTCTTTATATTGAATTATTCTGTTACATATTCTTTTCAATTTTTCTTTGTTTTCTACAGAGGTGCCACCATATTTTTGAACAATAATATTCATAGATTTTCACCATCCTATGATAGTCTATGTAAAATAATAATTTTTGTGAAATTATATAGAATGATTGATTTAATAATGCAGTTAGTATATAATATAAATAATATGAGAAGGAGAGATGGTACATGAAAACTAAAATGAAGACATATGGCTTGGTGTTATTATTTATTTTTTGCATAGGAATTTGTTTTAATTTTAATGGTATATATGCAAACCAAAATATGAATTCATCAGAGATAACTAAAAAAGCAAAGGAAATGTTAGGCGATGAGAATGGAGATATTGATGTTACAAAATTAGTAACAGAGTATGAAGAATTAACTAAAGAATATTCAAATGATGAAATCGCAGATATGATAGAAGAAAATAAAGATGCTTTAGAGAAAAAAGGAATAAGTAGTGAAGCTATATCTGCTGGAACAGAAGTGTTAAGAAATATGGAACCAGAGAAAGTTACTAAAATTTTAAAAGAAGATATAAAAATTGACGATGTAAAGAAAAAATTAGATGAGGGATATACCACAAGTGAAGTTGTATCAGATGTAGCAAAAAGTTTAAGTACAGAAGAAAAAATTTCTATTGGTATTAAACTTTTGCTTGCTAATAAAATTTTTAAGACTACAGTTGCTATATTAGGAATTTTATTAGTATATTCTATAATTTTAAGGTGGATTATATTTACAAAAGCAGGAAAACATGGATTTGCAGCAATTATTCCAATATATAGAGATATAGTATATTTTAAGATATGTAGTATAAGTCCATGGGTTATTCTTTTTGCTTTACTACCAATAATAGGATGGATAATACTTGCTGTAATAAAAATTGTATCAAGATTTGAACTATCTAAAAACTTTGGAAAGAAAACAGCATTTGGATTTGGTCTTTGGCTACTTCCAGTTATATTTGATTCAATACTTGCGTTTTCAAATACTATAAAATATAGTGGAGAGGAATAAAGGATGATTAGCAATTACAAAACTATAACATTACTTAGGGTATTAAAAAGTGTAATTGATTTATTTATAGATACATTTTTTGTAATGTATTTTCTTAATTTATCAAATAATAATATAATACCTCTTGCTGTATTTTATTTAATAGTGTATGCTACAGTGTATATTACCATATTTTCAGTTAAGAACTTTTGCAAAAGAAAGAAAAGAGTAAATCTTCTAAGAATAGGCATAATATTAAATTTTGTATACTTTTTAATTATATTTTTATTAAGAGAAAATATGGTTCATTTTTCTTGGCTTATAGCGATTATTTATGGATTAGAAGAAGGTTTTTATTATTCTGTATATAATAACTTTGAATCAAGCGGTATAAAAAATGGAGAAAGAAAAAAATACTTAGGAATTATATGTGTGCTAAAATCAATTTTAAGTATTATAATTCCGTTAATATTTGGCTCTGTAATGAGTGTACAAGGGTTTGAAAAATGTTTGATTATTGTGTTAGTACTAGTTGCTTTTCAGATAATACTTTCTTTTATATACAAAGATGAGATTGTTAACGAACAAAAAAGAACGGATTTTAAGTCCTTTGTAGATTTAGTAGGAAAAAATGAAAAAATAAAAACAGTATATAAAATGTATATGTTTAACGGCATCATCTATAGTGGTGCTTTTAGGAGTATAATAGCTATATATATTATACGTGTATTTACAGATAGCTTTAGTTATGGTATTTTTACATCTGTTTTTGCAGCTATAACTGCAATTGTTGGTTTTTATTTTGCAAAACTAGCAAAGCCTAAAAATTATAAAAAAAATTTGGTAATATCCTGTATACTTACAGCCTTAGGAATTTTGATTATAATGTTTAAATGTAACTTTGTTACAATTATTATATTTAATTTATTACAATCTTATTCAAAAACTATTGTAGAACTTATAAACTCAAATGCTCTTTCTGATATTTCTAATATGGATGAAATAAAAAATAAATATAAGGTTGAATACTTTGTTGGAATGGAGAGTTGTCTTGTAGTTGGAAGAATAACAAGTTATTTGTTATTTCTTTTGATGGGAATAATTAATACAAATTTATTTAATAATATAATTTTAATTATTTTTACCTTACTTATAATAGTATTTACTATGTGTTCTATTAATGTACAGCGCTCATTGCAGGAGGAGAAAAATGAAGAAAATTTTAGTAAGTGATTATGATAGAACTTTTTATTTAAACAAAGAAGGTATAAAAAAGAATATAGAGGCTGTAGAAAAATTTAGGAAAAATGGAAATTTGTTTGTTATAGCTACAGGTAGATCATTTCTTGATTTTAAGAAGAAACAATATAAATATCATTTTGATTATGATTATGTTATATTAAATCACGGAGCTACCTTATTGGATAGAAAAGGACATATATTAGATAATAATGTTATAAATAATGAAGTGGTGTTAGATATAAAAAAAGATGTACAAGATATAAAAACAAAAAAGCAATTTTGTTGTAGTGCAAAAGAAAGTAGAGTAGATTTTTTATTTGGTAATATCACTAAAATATATTTAGAATATGAGTCTCAAAATATTACAACTATGGTAAATGAAATGATAAATAATAAATATGGAGAGTATGTGAATTCATATGATGCTGGTTGGAATATAGTTGAAACAATATCTAGTAAATGTGATAAAAAAACAGCTATTTTAAAAATCGCTAACAAAGAAGGTATTAGCAAAAATGAAATATATACTATAGGTGATGGAAATAGTGATTTTTCAATGATTAAAGAATTTAATGGATTTTGTATGGAAAATAGTGTCTTAAAATTAAAAGAATATTGTAAAGATAGAACAAAAAGAAGTGTATCTGATTTTATTGAAGATATACTAAATGAAAAAATCAAATAAAAATAATATAAAACCCCTATCAATTTTGAATAGGGGTTTTTAAGTTAAATATTATTTTTTACTTACATTTTTATTTTGGTGCTTGGAAATTATCTTATCAAGTATTTTGTCAAGTATATAAATGTCGCCAGAATCGTAGTACTCACAAAGAGCTGAGAGCGTTTTCTTTTTTATTTTAACTTTATGAGTTAAAATATAGAGAAATTTTGGCGTTAAGTCTTTTGGCTCTTCAAGAGTTGTACCATTTTTTTCAACTTCAGGTTGTGTAACCTGTTCAGGCATCTTAACAACTTCATTTTCTGGCTTAGTATCAGTGGCCAAGAAATCACTTTGCAATACATCGTTAATAGCCTTTCTCACAATTTCATAGTTCCTGATATGGAGCATCTTAGCAATATTTGTTTTACCTTCGATAATAATATGAAAAGTTCTTAGTCCTTCTTTGTCCAAATTATTTGCAACTGATTCATAAAATTTATCGAAGTTTTCTTTTGTAACACCAGTAAGAATATGAGTATTTGATATTGTGATGTTAAGTTTTGGTTTTGTAGTAATGTTATTCATAGTTTTTGACTCCTTTGATATAAAGATATTTTTGTATTGCTTTTTATGTTAAAAAAATAAAATTAAAACGTTATATTGTAAAGGTGTAAGCTGTGCCTTAGATAGAACTTCATAATTTATATTAAAGTTATACCATATATTAATATCATATATATTTTTTAAGCGCTTAGGCAATATTTCACCAATACATTTTTTCATTATAAATCTTATTTTTTCTTCCATTTTATTGTGGAATGTTATTTAAAATCCATCATCATTTAAATCAAAAAAATTCTTAAGTTTTCCATTAAAATTAATCCTCCTAAAAAAGTATAATTATATTTTTATATAAAGAAATTTGTTCAAATAGTATAGCATATTTTTGAAATTATGTCAAATTTATGCTTAAATGTAAATGTATAAAATGAATATTAGAAATGTAAAAATAGGTGTTGTTTATTTTTCATATTTAGTATATACAAAATAGATGGTGAAATTGAAATTTAATTATTTTTTCTTTTTAAGCAATAATGTTGAAAAAAAAGCAAAATATGATATAATTTATATGTATAAAAGGAGGCACTATGTTTTTTTCAAAATTAAAAGAAAATCTAAAAAAAACCAAAGATGCAATAGATATTAAAATTAGTAATGTATTTGCTAATAATAAAGATATAGATGAAATTATGGATGATTTAGAAGAAACCCTTATTTTATCTGACATAGGGGTAGAAACTAGTATGAAAATCTGTAATAATGTAAGAGATAATCTAAAAAAACAGGTAGATAAAAGTGAAGATGCAATAAAGAAATTATTAAAACAAGAAATGAAAAATATTTTAGCTGTATCTAATAATACAAATATTTTGGATAATAATGAAAAACAAGTAATAATGGTAGTTGGTGTAAACGGTGTCGGTAAAACTACATCGATTGCAAAGCTTTCTAATTTATTAAAAAAAGAAGGAAAAAAAGTATTACTTGTTGCAGCTGATACATTTAGAGCTGGAGCAGTCGAACAATTAGACGTCTGGGCAAAACGAATAGGAATTGATATATATATGGGGGAGGAAAATGCAGAACCTGCTTCAGTTATATATGATGCAACCAAGAAATTTAAAGACGGAAACTATGATATTTTAATTTGTGATACTGCTGGAAGGCTCCATAACAAGAAAAATTTAATGGACGAGCTTGAAAAGATGAATAGAGTATTAACTAAAAACTTACCTGATATAACTAAGAATGTTATAATGGTATTAGATGCAACAACTGGTGGAAATGGAGTAAGTCAAATTAAGAGTTTCTTTAAGAGTACAAATGTAAATGGTATTATTCTTACAAAATTAGATTCTACAGCAAAAGGTGGAGTTGTATTTAGTATTGTATCAGAACTTAACATTCCAATACTTTATGTTGGAACTGGAGAGACTGTTGATGATATAGAAAAATTTAACATTGAAGATTTTGTAGAAGCTATAATATAATTTGCATATAGTAAATTATAGGAGTTGATATTAATAAATGAATAAATATGATAAACTAGAAGAAATCGTTGGAAAAGATAAGGTAAAGTACAATGAAAAAATGTCTAAATATACAACTATGAGAGTAGGAGGACCATGTGATTGTATTGTGTTTCCTGATGAAATTTCAAAGATAAAAGAAGTTATAGATTTTTGTAAAAATGAAAACATTACTTTTTTTGTAATTGGAAATGGAAGCAACTTACTTGTAAAGGATGAAGGAATACATGGAGTAGTTATAAAACTTGGACATAGATTTGGTAAAATTGAGATTGATGGGGAATATATTTTAGCATACGCAGGTGCAACAATGCCAGCAATTTCGCAGCTTGCAAAAAAGAATAGTCTTAAAGGCTTAGAATTTGCATGTGGAATACCAGGAACTATAGGTGGAGGAGTAAAAATGAATGCTGGAGCCTATGGTTCGCAAATAAGTGACATTTTATATGAAGTAACATATATGGATGAAAAAGAAGAAATAAAAACTATAAAAAACAAAGATTGTTCATTTGAATATAGAAAAAGTATTTTTACCATAAATCCAAATTATGTTATTTTAAGTGCAAAATTTAAATTAGAAAGAGGAAATATCGATGAAATCGAAAATAAAATGAAAGAAAATTCACTTGCAAGAAAAGCCAAACAGCCACTTGAGTATCCTAACTTTGGAAGCGTATTTAAAAGACCAGAAGGATACTTTGTTGGAAAACTTGTAGATGATGCTGGACTTAGAGGGTATAAAATTGGAGGAGCACAAGTATCAACAAAGCATACAGGCTTTATTGTAAATGTAGACAATGCAACATGTAAAGATGTTTTGGATTTGATTGGATATGTGCAAACTACGGTGTACAACAAATTTAATGTAAAATTAACACCAGAGGTAATAATAATCGGAGGAGATAAATAAATGAAAGAAATTTTAGAATGGTTTAAACCAGGAACAAGAGTAAAAAGATATATAGGACTTCAAATATTATCAATTGCTGTATTAATTTTTTGTGTAATATCTTTAACTAATATCTTAGATTTAAATAAGATGACTTTAATTGCATATATATTTTTAATTACACTTTCTATATTTGGTATAATTTTTTCTTTTATACTTGCACAAAAAAATATATTATATGTTTCACTTAAAAATATTGGTAAAAAAAATAAAAGTATAAGAGTTAAGAAATTGCTATATTCAGATCCAAGATTAAAAAAAGGTGCAAAAGTTGTAGTAGTAGGTGGTGGAAGTGGGCTGCCTATACTGCTTAAAGGATTGAAAGAATATACAGCAAATATAACCGCTATTGTAAATGTATCAGATGATGATGCATCGCTTACTACAGCTATGAGTGACGTAGAAAAATTAACACCAGGAGATATACGTAAATGCTTAGCTGCTCTTTCTACTAACGAATCTGACATGGACAAGTTACTTACATACAAAGAAGATTTAGTATCAGGGCAATCTGTTGGAAATATGATTATTTCATCTTTAATAAAAATAACAGGAAGTTTTCCAAAGGCAGTAGAAAAATTATCTGAAATATTTGATATGCAGGGAAATATTTATCCTGTAACTACAAATGAAATTGTTTTATGTGCTGGACTTGAAAATGGAGAAGTTGTTGTTGGAAAAGAAAATATTATTGAAAGAGTAAGCAAAATGAAATCTCCAATTAAGCAAATTTTCTTAAAAGAAGGAAGTATAACACCTATACCAGAAGTTATAGACGCAATAAAAGATGCAAATGTTATTGTAATAGGACCAGGAGCTCTTTATACATCAGTTGTTTCAAATTTCCTTATTGATGACGTTGCCAAGGCAATTGTTAAATCAAAAGCTAAAAAAGTATACATATCTAATATTATGAATCAACCAGGTCAAACTGATGGATATACATTAGCAAGATATATAAATGAAGTTGAAAGATATCTTGGAAAACATGTAATTGATTATGCAATAGTAAATAATGGTGAAATAACAGAAGAAATGATTAAGGACTTCAACCAAGAGGAATCAACACCAGTTAAAATTGACCTTGAAAATATTCAAAATAGAGCTATTTCTGTTATTAGAGAAGATTTGGTACTTGCAACTAAATCAGGAATTATTCATGATACTAAAAGATTGTCTGAAATAATAATCCGTCTTGCAAAATCAAGAAGAACAGGAGATTTAAACATTGTAAAAGTTAAGAAGAAACATATGAAAAGCGAAAAGAAATTAAAGAAAAGCTCTACTAATTTAAATACGAAACATAATTCTAGTAATTCTCATAAAAATATTAAGAATGAAAAGAAAGAAAAAATTAAAGAAGAAAAAATTGCAGCACATACAAAAGCTACAATGGAAAAAATAAAGAAAACAATGAAGAAAGGATAACATTTAAATGTTTAAATACAAAAGAAAAATAAATGAAATTAATTCTTTACACAAATCATCGTTTGTAACTAGTGATAAAGTAAATACTACTATATGTCTAAATAGTGATTTTACTGTAAGAAAACCATTCAATGGATTATATATAAAAAATGGAAAAGTAATAATATCTAATTTATTTGAACAAATAGAAACAAAGGAGAATAAATACAGTATTAATAATATAATATCATCTGTAAAGAGCTATGATAAAAGCAATGATGAATATATTTTAAGTGTAGATTTAGAAAATTTTTTTGTAGAATATGACATGGATGAAGCATATTTTTCAAAAAAATTGTATTTAGAAGAAAAAACAGGAATTTTAGCTATAGAATATGAGATTTACAATAAAAGTAAATATGATATGACATTTAAAGTATTCCCAGCTATCACATATAGGGATATATATATAATGAAAAATGCTAGTATGTTAAAGTTCAACCAAAGAGATGAAAATAATGAAGTAGTTATAAATTTAAGTATACTAAATGGCGAGGATGTAATATTAAAATCTGATAGACTTGCATGGAATAAAGACGTAAATTTCTTAAACAATATTACTTATCATGTTAGGGAAGATAATGTAAATTTAAAAGAATATGTTGAAGATTTACTTGTACCTGGATATTTTGATATATGTATTAAAAGTGATGAACACGTAAAAGCAGTGATATATGTACTTCCTAAAGAAAGAGATATCTCTAAAATAAATACGGAGTTACTTTCTAAAAAAGACTTCTTTATAAAGGAAAATATTTCAAATAGTATTGAACATGAGTACATAGAATTAAAAGAACTCTCATATGGAATTGATAAATTAAAACTAGAAAATTTTATGATAGATTCTTTACCATATTATGGTAGTTCTATGCTTAGTATGGAAAAGGTAAATATTGATAATATAAACAAAACTTTAAATATATTAATAAATTGTGTAAAAGCTGTGGAAGGGCAATATCTAAGTTTTGGAAAAATTAAAGAGGCTACTAGAAGAACTCTTGAAATAAAGAAATATATAGAAGCAATTGATAAAATTAGAAAAGAAAAAGAATTTGAGTATGAAACATTATATAAGATTTTGATACTTAAATTATGGTGGATTGAAAGTATAAATAGAATAATACAAAAGCAAGACTTATACAATGTTTTCTTTAGTTTTGTAAAATATATTGTAAATTCTATATTTAGCGATAAATTATTTGATGAATATTTTAAAAATATAGAAGCCGTTGCACTTATGTATAATGCACTTAAGATATATGAAGATATGCTTAAGAAAGATGGTAAGGAAGAAAATGCTATATTTGTGAGAGAAGAGTACTTTAGAAATAAAATTCATAATGAATTTTGGAATGAAGAAAAAAGAGTATTAAAAAAGAATTTGGATGAAAAAGAAATATATGCAAACATAGAAATGCTATATACTATAAGTCTGTCATATCCATGTATTGTATCCGATATACAATTTCGATTATTAGATACTGTTTTTAAAGAGCTGTATACTCCATATGGCTTAAGAGAATTTTCGAAAAATAGTTCACGTAATACAGGACTTATTTATCCAAAATATATGGCACATTTTGTAAAGGCAAATTTAAGACAAAATGGTGTAACGCGAGCTTCTAGAAAAATTGCATTTAATTTAGTAAAAGATTTATTTTTAGATATAAACAAATATTTAAATTGTGGCGTAAAAAAGGTATATAGCGAAAAGGGATATCAAATAGATACATTACCTTATGATTTGCTTACTAATGCAGAGATAATAAGGCTTTATGATATGCTTCTTTAGGAAAGGATGATTTTTAAATGGTTGTACTAGGAATTGATCCTGGGTATGGAAGAGTGGGTTATGGAGTAATTGACTATACAAAAAATAAATATAAGGCAATTGAATATGGTTCTATAACAACAGAAGCTAATACTCCACTTCCAAAAAGACTTCATAAAATTGAACTAGAGCTTAGAGGAATAATTTCAAGATATAAAATTGATGCTGTTTCAATTGAAGATTTATATTTTAATACTAATTCAAAAACAGCCATAAAGGTGGCAGAAGCAAGAGGTGTTATATTAAATACTGTTGAGAGTGAAAATATTCCAATATACGAATATACTCCTCTTCAGGCAAAACTTGCAATAGTAGGCTATGGTAGAGCTGAAAAGCTACAGGTAAAGAATATGGTTAAAGAGTTTCTTAAATTAGAAAAAATGCCAAAACTTGATGATACAACAGATGCACTTGCAATAGCTATATGTCATACAAATAGTTATAGAATTAATAGCTTTATTGAAAAATAAAATGTATATACTAATTTTAGTTATTATTTAGAATATCTTAATATGAAATTTATGTAACAAAGTTATGTATCGTGTAGATATAATAAAGAACGAATCCAATAAAAATCATTTAGCAATAGCATATTCATCAAGATATGATGAAATAATAAGTGATGGATTTAAATAAAATACAGAAGCAAAATCAAAGTAAAAAATAGCAGGATGTTTTAAAAGTATATCTAGATATAAAAAGTATAATTATCACATTCAAGGAAAACTCTTTGAATTTTTATGAAGTAATTATGATATACTAGTTTGAATGGTAATATTTTAAGGTAATAAATTTTACAAAAAAAGATTACATAATTATTGCAATTTTGTAAAAACTGTGATATAATATAAATGTGTCGTTTAGATACTTATTTTTAATAAAAGAGGTATAGTCAAAATGTTAAATGTAAGAGAAATTACTGAGAAATTAAACAGTTTAAATGTGAATGCAGAATTTGAATTTGTGCAATATTGCACAAACTCATGGATATTTTATAGGAATATATCCAGGGAATCAATTAAATTACCACCTGGATACAGGTGGTACGATGAAAATTCAATAGTTGGAAGAGGCGGAATGATCATAAAGATTATTCCAATGACTAAAAAAGCTATTGGATAAAAAAAGCGGTCTGTCTTTAAATAAGGCAGGCCTTTTTTCACTTTTTTTGAAGATTTTCATATAATAAAGTATTAAAATACAAGGAGGTGTTTTATGTCTTTAGGACTTGCACTAAGTCGGTGGCGGAGCAAAAGGAGCTGCACATATAGGAGTATTAAAGGCATTTGAAGATGAAGGAATAAATATTGAATATATTTCAGGAACAAGCAGCGGAAGTATAATAGCTGGTCTTTATGCATGTGGCTATTCACCAACAGATTTGATAAAATTTTTTAATATGTATTGTAATGGCATAGGAGACTATGATAAAATGATTGGCTTTAAGGTGCTAAGTACAGCTTTTACAGGTAAAATAGGTATAAAAGGACTAGCCAAGGGAGATAAACTAGAATATATAATAAATAATTTCTGTAAAAAAAAGAATATAAATGATATTTCAGAGGTAAAATTTCCTCTTGCTATACCTGCTGTTGATATAAATTCAGGAGAAGTTGTTTACTTTTTAAGTAAAAGTATTAATGAAACAAATAATTTTTCTAGAAGTTTATATGACGATATACCAACATATAAGTATAATGGTAAACTTTCTTCTGTAATAAGGGCTAGTTCTAGCTTTCCAGGTGTATTTGAGCCTAAAATATTTGATGGAAGAATCTTAGTAGATGGAGGCGTTAGAGTAAATACTCCAGTTACAGTCTTAAGAAAAATGGGAGCTACAAAAGTAATATCGGTAAGCTTTGATAGAAATAAAAGATATACAGATAATAGTTTAAATGTTATATCTATATCACTTAAAGCTTTTGATATAATGTCACATCAGGTAAATGAGGAAGAGTTAAGCAAATCTGATTATATAATTAGACCTCAAATTCCTGGTAATATATCTTTACTTGATTGTAGTAAAACTAATTATTTAGTAAAGCTTGGATATAATGAAGCAAAGAAGGTAATAGATAAAATAAAAGAAATAGCAAGCTAATATATGCTTGCTATTTTCCGTATAAACATTATTACTATTATGTATCCGTACTTTTCACTTGGAGTTATACCAATTCCTATGTAGTTATATGCTGTAGATAAAATATTTTGCTTATGATTTTCAGATGAAAGCCATGAATTAAAAGCACCCTCAATACTTGAGTTTCCCGCAATGTTTTCACCTGCACTTTTGTATGTAATTCCAAAATTTTTCATCATATCAAATGGATTGCCATAATTTGGCGATTCGTGTGAAAAATAGTTGCTTTTTACCATATCTTCAGCTTTAGTCATAGCAATTTCTTGGAGTCTTGGTAGAATTTGAAGTTTTATTAGTCCATTTTTTTCTCTTTCGTTGTTTATTAAGTTAAGCAATTCATTAACTTTATCATCTATTTGGGACTCTGAAATATTAAAAACTTTTGAAACTAAGTCATCCCTTACCATACCAACAGAATTGTTTTCTGTTATTATTAATAAAAAATTATCAATTTTACCAATTACTTCAACTTTTTCATCTTGTTTTAGTTTTCCAATAATTTGAAAATTTGTACCAGCGCCGCCCCTTATATTAACTGAAGAATTTGCAGTGGCATAATATTTATCAACATTAGTATATTCAGGAAAATTACCTTCATTTCCATTTATATTTACAAATTCCTTTGAAACAAGACCAATTTTACCATCACTAAGTATAACAATGTAAAAATCATTTATTGTACCAACTACTTTGATGTTTGTATCTTTCGGAAGAGAAAAAAGAATAGTTGGAGGTTCTATTAGAGCTTGTTTTCTTAAATTTACATTGCTTGTAGTTATACCATATTCAGGATTAAAATTTGATGTGCTATATGCAAAAACTTTACTTTTAACTATTAAAAAGAAAAATGCAAAAAGTGAAATAATTATATATTTATTTTTTTTCATTTATATTTTTCACCTCATAATTATTGTTTGTATTTTAGAATCAATTAATCAGTTAAAATTTAAATGGAAAAAAATGTTATAAACTGAATAAAAAAAATTATATAGTAAAAGATATAAACAGAGGTGTTTTTAATGCAAGTAAATAATGGAAATTTATATTGGAAAAATAAATCAAAAATAAATAAGATATATCCATATTTAACTCATGATATAAAAGCAGATGTATTAGTTATTGGCGGAGGAATAGCAGGAGCACTTACTACATATTTTCTTGCAAAAGAGGGAGCAAATGTTGTTACAGTAGAAAAAAATATTATTGGTTTTGGAAATACAATTGCAGATACAGCAGCTCTTGAATATCAACTTGAAAGTGAAATGTCAAAGCTTGAAAAGAGTATTGGAAGAAAAGATGCAACAAGGATATATAAACTTTGTTTAGATTCAATTTCAAAAATCGAAAACATAAATAAAGAATTTAAAGCACCAACTGGATTTTTAAGGCAAGATAATATATATTTTACAAATAAATTTATGCAAAGAGGAGCTGTTGCAAAGGAATTTGATAAAAGAAAAGATTCAGGATTTGATGCAGTATATATTGATTCACATTCTCTTGTAAATTTAAATAGTGGTATTGTAACAAAGAATGCTAGCGCTATAATGAATCCATATTCTTTTACGCAAGGGCTTTTTGAGTATTTAGATACAATGGATAATGTAAAAATATTTGAAAATACAAAAATTGATGATATAAAATGTAGGATAGATGAGGTTGAATGTAAAACACATAATAATTTTAAAATAACATCAGATAAAGTAATAATGGCATCTGGAATCGAAACATTGAAATATCTTGAAAATTCACCTGCTGAGTTATACAAAACTTTTTCAATAGTATCAAAACCGATTGAAAAGTTAAAAAATTTTAATACCAATTTTACTGCAAGAGATACATTGGAACCATCGCATATTTTAAGATTTGCTCCAAATAATAGAGTAATATATAGTGGAGAAGATGTAAAATTTACTGAAAAGTTTTTAGATAACAAATATTTAAACAATATTTCAGCAGAAAAATATAGAAAATTATTTAATAATTTACAGAAAACCCTATATAGTATTGATGATATTCCAATTGAATTTGCCTTTAATTCAACAGTAGCCAATACTAAAGATGAATTGCCAATTATTGATGAAATCCCAAATATGCCAAATTGCTTTTGTAATCTTGCATTTGGTTCAAATGGAATATTGTATGCAACAATTGGAGCTGATATGTTAAGAAATGCAGTTAAAGGATTATATACTAAAGATATGAACATGTTTAAAATAAATAGATAAATGTAATATTTTACATTTAATTTTAAAATTATATAATAATATATTATAAAGTGTTTAATTGATTTTATAAAAAATCAATTCTGTAAAATAAGTTAAAGATGAACTGAATTCAATTTATTAGACAAAATGTTTAGTAAATAGGGTTCAGTTTAATTTTATGTGAGTTTACGTATTAATTATTTTATGAAAAAATAATTAATAAACGCAAAAAAGATTACATAATTATTGACATTTGCTTAAAAAAATGTTAGAATATATAAGTGATATAAATACATTTACCAAAAAATATTTTTTAAGGGGAAGAAAAAATGAAAAGTAAGTATATTAATTTTATTTCTGAAGTATCTAAGGAGTTTATTAGTAATTTAAATAATAATTTGCTTCTAAAATCTAAACTTAAACAAATGCAAATCACAATTGATTATACAAATACCGATTTAACATCAGCCAAACTTGGATCTACTGCTGATTGTTTTTATGAGATGGTTCTCCATATAAATGAAAATGAAAATGATAGTGAAGAATATATAAAGTTCATTATCGGCCATGAAATTGCACATCTCTTATTTAGGGATATAAATATGCTTCGGATTTCTTGCTATTGTTCTTCAGATGATAGTTTTGCAGAGACATATGTAAGGCGTCAAACACCAGATGGTAAAGGGTATGGCTTTTGGCTTGAAGAACTTTTATGTGATTATCTTTCATTAGTAATCTTATCCAAGATTTATGAAAAAAGATATTCTATTGAAGAACTGGTTAATATGGTAGAAACAGAAACTAATAATTATTCTACATATGAGTTAACCGAAAAGCTTATTTGTACTTTTGGTAAAACAATATATGATAAGCTTGATGCATTTAAGGATGCTGAGGTTGAAAATATTTTATTATATACTGCAATAACAGGATCAATAAATGTCTTTATTACACAATATGAAGAAATAATGGGAAAAAATTCATGGAAGCTATTAAATAATTATATTGATTTATATTGTATTACAAAGGAAAATGAATACTTATTAAGTATTTTTTCTGAGCTTGACAGATACAAAAGAATTACTAAATAAAAATACTAAAAATGAAAGTGTTACAGTTATTACTGTAGCACTTTCATTTTATAATAGTGTAAATGTTAAAATAATAAAATTAATAGAAAATGAAACTATGACTAAATTCGGAAATTCCGAATTTGCTGATAAACCAACTAATTACTATAATCTAGATATGATAATTTCTGTTGGGTATCGTGTAAAATCACAAAATGGTATTTTATTTAGAAAATGGGCTACTAGTGTATTAAAAGATTACATGTTAAAAGGTTATGCGGTAAATCAAAGAAGATTAGAATACTTGGAAAAAACTATAAAATTAATAGATATTGCTAATCGTATTGATGAAAGACTAGAAGGAAATGATGCAAAAGAAATATTAAAAGTAATTGGAGGATATTCAAAAGCATTAGACTTATTAGATGATTATGATCATAGAACTTTAAAGAAAATTGAGGGAAATATAGATGATAGAAAAATTAAATACCAAGAATGTATAGATATAATTAATAAATTAAAATTTAATGAAGAAAGTTCGCTTTTTGCTGTTGAAAGAGATAAAGGAGTGGAGTCAATTATCGGTAACATTTATCAGAGCTTTGCGCGGACAAGATATTTACAAGAGTATAGAAGAAAAGGGAGCTAATTTTTTATATTTAATTGTTAAAAATCATGTATTTGTCGATGGAAACGAAAGAATACATTAACGTCTCTTACTTTATTAATTGCTGAATCAAACCCAAAAGAAAAAGATGTAATTATAGATTTAGTGACAAATTTTTTGAATAATGAATAAAATTGGAGGTAAATAATATGTTAGATTATGAGAATGCTCCAGAAAGTGTAATAATTAGAGATAAGAATGATTTAAAAATTAAGTTACAACATGGGTTAGATGATATAAAATTAAATAAACTATATTCTTTAGATGAATCCATGCCAAAATTTTTATAGCATGGTAATAGAACATACGGAGTATACTTTTTAAAAAATATATAAATTAATATATCATATATTCCTTGTCGAAAATTGCAATGAAAAGTATATAAAAATACATAACAAATGTTTACCATAGAACAAATGTGTGACATAATCATCTTGTAAAAGAAAATTACAATAAAAAGAGAAGAATAAGTAGAGGAATAAAAATAAATGCAGATATAAATGGAAGTTTAAATATATTAAGAAAATATATAAAAAAAGTGGTCCAAACCAAGAAATTGCGATGAATAGAGGCCTAGAACAACGACCGTTAAAGAAAAGAGTGGCCTAGAGATAGGTGGAAACTTAAATACAACATCTTTAAAAATACCACTAACTACAAAAAAGTAGTTAGTGGTGGAGTGACGAAGTCACTTTTGTTCAAATTTAATCCTATCTATATATAAAAAAGTCGGAAGTAAATATACTTCCGAGCTTTTTTTAATCTTTGTCATACAGCTTATCGATATAAGCAATGTATGCTGGATACATTTCGTATAACTCGAATCTTGTGTATTTTCCAGATTTAAACATTTTTGTTATTTCAGTTCTTTTCTCTAGTGGTGATTTGTCAGTGTAAAGTTTGCCTGCATCAGTAAATTTTGTTCTCATAACTATGTCCTTTCTGAGCATTCGCTCTAAAAAATATTTTTTGGTTTTTAACTACTTATATTATAACATAAATTAATGTATGTGTCAATGTTATGTAAATAAAAACATAGTTAAAAATATTAATTTAAAGGAAAATAAAAGAACATATGCAATATTAGCTTGAAAATTAAAATAATATGTGGTATACTAATATGGATTTTAGTAGAGGAACGTTTATGATAAGGAAATTTGTAGATAGAAGTAATTGGATAAGAGTTACAAAGTTTAAAGATAAAACACTAAAAATAAAAGATAAAAATTTTGATGGATATATATATGGTATTTATGTAGAGCAAGCAAATAAAAAATTTGAGGTATCATATGGAGATGAAAATTTTTTAATACTTGATGATGGTTATACTTGGATACAAATTATTCCTACAAGTAAGCATTATACTGTTACAATTATGTATAATAATGAAAAAGAAATAGTACAGTGGTATATTGACATTACTAATATGAATGGAATAGATTCTGATGAAAGAATATTTTATGATGACTTATATTTAGATGTTGTAATAACTAAAAATAGAAATGTGATTTTAATTAACGAAGATAAAATAAATAGTGCATTAAATAATTTTGTGATAACATCTGAACAGTATAAAAATGCATATAGAGAAGCAAGAGATATAATGGATAGAATAACAAAAGAGGGAATGGAAAAAATTGAAGTAAAATCAAAAAAAATATTAGATAAATTTAATTTCTAATGTTAGAAAGGTAGAAAAATTTGAATAGTTTGAGAATTGTATTTAGTAAATCAAAGAATGCTGTATTTTTAACTCATATAGATGTGTTTAATGTATTTGAGCAAGCATTTATTAGAGCTGATATTAAGATAAAATATACTGAAAAGAAAAATTCAAAGCCAATAATTGTTTTTGCAGATCCTCTTCCAAAAGGAATTGAAAGTGTTGGAGAAATAGTTGAGGTAAAATTAGAAGAAAAACTAGATATACCATATTTTGTTAAACAAATTAATAGTGTACTTCCATCAGGACTTACAGTCCTAAATGCTGAATATTATGAAGATGATAACGTTAATATAATGGAAAAAGTGTACGCATCAACATATCTTGTAGGTTTAATTTATGATAATAATAAATTTATTGATAAAACGCCAAGACAAATAGAAGAAATAAAAAGAAATTATATCAATAATTTAAAGAAATATTTAGAACAAGATAAAATATCTATTGTAAAAAAATCTAAAAGTAGAATGGAAAGAATAGATATAAAATCAGATATAATAAATTTCGATTTTTTACTTGATGGAAGTTTAGAAATAACTGTTTGTTCTGGTCTTAGAAAAAAATTAGATATTTCAAATTTAATGGATGGATATTTTGAATATATTTCGGAAAAATTAAATTATAGTGTTAAAAGAACTAGAATTTTGTATGCATAAAATGTCGCTTAATGTCGAATATTTTGGTAAAAAAATAATTTTAAAAAAAATGTAAAGTTATGTAAAAAAACTATTGACATTAAAAATATCTTGTGTAATAATATAATTACATATAAGGAAGGCGGTGTTCAACATGCAAATTACTGACGTAAGAGTAAGAAAAGTAGCTTCTCAAAACAGAATGAAAGCTATCGCTTCAATAACAATTGATGATGTATTTGTAATACATGATATCAAAGTTATCGAAAGTGATAAAGGATTATTTATCGCTATGCCTAGTAAAAAAACTCCAAATGGTGAATTTAAAGACATAGCTCATCCAATCAAAACTGAAACTAGAGAAATGTTACAAAAAGCAATCATTGACAAATACAATGAAACTGATGATGCTGAATAATTAAAAAATGTAAATAAGAGGGTTAATAACCCTCTTTTAATATATATAGGAGGCAATATGACAGAACATGTAAAACATATTGTTGATAATTTGCCATTTAATCCTGGCATATATATGATGAGAGATGAGAATGGTAAAATTATATATGTGGGAAAGGCCATATCTCTTAGAAAAAGAGTAAGACAATATTTCCAAAAAAATAATAAATCTGCAAGAATAGAAAAAATGGTATCTTTAATACGAGATATATCATATATAGTAACTGAAAATGAAGTAGAGGCTTTAGTATTAGAGTGTAATTATATAAAAGAGAATAAGCCAAAGTTTAATGTAATGCTTAAAGATGACAAAACTTATCCATATATAAAAATAAATATAAAAGATAAGTATCCTATAATTACAGTAACCAGAAGAAAAATAAATGATAAAGCAATGTATTTTGGACCATATACAAATGTGGGAGCTATGAAAGAGAGCCTTGCATCTATAAAAGAGATATTCCCTGTAAAACGTTGCAGGTATAATTTAGAAAAAAAGAAACTTACAAGACCTTGCCTATACTATCATATAGGAAGATGCTTAGGACCTTGTATAAATGATGTATCAAGAGAAGAGTATAAAGAGATGATAAATCAAATAGTAATGTTTTTACAAGGTAAGAATTCCGAAATAAAAGATGAAATAAAAAAACAAATGGATGAAGAAATAGAAAAGCTAGAATTTGAAAAGGCAGCAAAATTAAAAAAACGTTTAGATGATATAGAAAAAATAAGTCTAAAACAAAAAGTTGGAAATTTAAATGAAACAAGTACAGATATTTTTGGCTATGTACATCATCTAAATCAGTTATATGTTCAAGTTTTTAAAATTAGAGATTATAAAGTTGTACTTCATGATAATGTTATACTAAATGATATATCAAAAGATGAGGTTACAGAATCTATTGAATCAATTGTATCTAATTATTATTTAGATAATAAAGATATACCAAAGAAAGTATATGTAAAGCTTGATGATGAAAATATAGAATTGTTAAATGAATTCTTTGAAAAGAAGCAAATAAAATTAGATGTTACATGCCCTAAAAAAGGAGATAAGGCAAAATTAATTAATATGGTTGAAAATAATATACAGATAAACATTGAAGACAGAAAGAAAAATGTACTTGCTGATTTATCAGAGATTTTGTCTCTATCATTTGAAATAAATTCTATTGAAAGTTTTGATATATCTAATCTAAGAAATGAATATATAGTTGGATGTATGATAAGATATGAAGATGGTAAATTAAATAAAAAAATGTATAGAAAATTTAAAATAAGGAGCACCGATACACAAGACGATCCAAAATCTATGTATGAGGTTATAACGCGTAGACTAAAACATAGTGAGGACTGGCCACTTCCAGATGCATTTTTTATTGATGGAGGAAAGACACAACTTAATATGGTAAAAAAGGCACTTAAAGAGGCAGGAGAAGAAGATGTACTTGTATATGGTATGGTAAAAAATGATAAACATAGAACTAGAGGCCTTATAGACAAAGATGGAAACGAAGTTGACTTATCAAATAACAAAAATATTCTTAATTTCCTTACATTTTTGCAAGACGAAGTTCATAGATTTACAATTTCATATCACAGAAAATTAAGAGATAGCATAAAATAGTTATATTAGTGTATTATTATTTAAAAACTAGTAAATAATAATACCAAGGAGATGATTTTATGTCGTATCATCAAAAAATTGAATGTAACGTTTCATCATGTGCACATAATTGTTTAGAAGATTGTACTTGTAGACTTGATAGAATTAAAGTAAGACCATGTGTAGGTGATGTTACAAGAACTTCAGACACAGAAACATATTGTGATTCATATTTCTATGTAGGAGAAATGAATATTGCTGAAAGACTTGGAAGAGGTGATCCTGCCGGAAGTAACCAAAGATAAAAAAGAATGCTTAATATAAAAGTTAACTTTTATATTAGCTTTTTTTCTGTAGAATTAAATGATGAATTTTGTTGAATTTTATAATATATTGTAATATAATAAACTAAGAAGGTGGTATTTTGTGATTAATGAAAAATTAGAAAAATTTAAAAAAGAAATAAAAGGTAAAAAGGTTGCAGTATTAGGAATAGGAATAAGCAATGTACCTGTAATAAAAAGTTTAGTAAAATTAGGAGCGTTCGTAAGTGCTAGAGATAAAAAAGAAAATATATCAGATGAAATAAAGGCTTTAGAAAAAATAGGTGTAAAATTTGTTCTTGGTGATAAATATTTAGATGGTCTTGAAAATTATGATTATATATTTAGATCTCCAGGTATAAAGCCTTTTACTTATGAAATAGAAAAAGCTGTTGAACTTGGAAAAACTACGCTTACATCAGAAATAGAGAAAGTAATTGAACTTGCTCCATGTAAAATTATTGGTGTTACAGGAAGTGATGGTAAAACAACAACTACTACATTAATATCTAAGTTTTTAGAGACAGCAGGATATAAAGTGTGGGTTGGAGGCAATATAGGAACACCATTATTTTCAAAACTAGATGAAATGAAAAAAGAAGATATTGTTGTTTTGGAATTAAGTAGTTTTCAACTTATGACATTATCTAAGAGTCCAGATATATCTGTAATTACAAATATATCTCCAAATCATTTGGATTACCATACTGATTATAACGAATATATAATGGCAAAGGCAAATGTATTTTTAAATCAAAATAGTGATGATATTTTAGTGTTAAATAAAGATTCTGATATGACTAATAAGTATTTAAAACTTATTGAAGATAGAAACATTAAAACTAATATTAGAGCTTTTAGTATTAATGAGAGTGTAGTAAAAGGTGTATATTTTTGTGATAATAAGATATATTCAAATATATCTGGTAGAAAAACAAAAATATGTAATTTAGATGAAGTAAAATTAGTTGGAATGCACAATGTTGCTAATATATGTGCTGCTGCAACTGCAGTATATGATTTAGTAGACAAGGATGATATAAAAGAAGTGGTAACAACATTTGGTGGCGTTGAACATAGAATGGAACTTGTAAGAACTATAAATAATGTTAAATGGTACAATGATTCTATAGGAACAAGTCCATCTCGTACAATTGCAGGACTAAAATCATTTAATAAAAAGGTGATTTTGATTGCAGGAGGATATGACAAGAATATACCATATGAGCCATTAGCCCCATACATACTTGATAAAGTAAGTCATTTAATATTAATAGGAAAAACAGCAACTAAGATACGTAATGTTGTAATTAAAGAGGCAAAAAAAGAAAATATAAATATTGATGAAATTTTAGATATTGTTGAATTTAATACTTTAGAAGAATGTGTAAATTATGCAAATAAAATTGCAAAAGAAGATGATATTGTTGTAATGTCACCTGCTAGTGCATCATTTGATATGTATAAAAATTTTGAAGAAAGAGGTAATCATTTTAAAAGATTAGTTGGAAAGTTATAATCCACTTGTAATGTGTTTTTAAATTTAAATGTAAAATAATTGTTGTATAGAAGGTAGGAATAAAAATCTATGTAATTAGAAATTTATTCCTGCTTTTCTTTAAAAAAAGTTAAAAAATAAAAGAAAATGCTTGACATTTAAATATAAAAGATGTAATATATATACGTAAGTTAGCACTCACATCTTTAAAGTGCTAATCAGGTGATGGTATGAATTTAGATGAAAGAAAGAAAAAAATATTGTCATCTGTTGTAGAAGACTATATTGTATCAGCAGAGCCTGTGGGTTCTAAGACAATAATGGAAAAATATAATTTGGAATATAGTTCGGCTACAATTAGAAATGATATGAAGCTATTAGAAGAAGCAGGCTATTTAGAACAGCCTCACGTATCTGCTGGTAGAATTCCTTCTACTAAAGGATATAGATACTATGTTGATAATCTAATGAAAGAAAAAAAACTTTCTATGATTGATATAAATTATATAGATAATAGTATAACTGGATTTGGAGATACAGAGAAACTTTTTGAGCAGGCAGCTGATGTTGTATCTAAAATATTGCTTAGACCAACGCTTCTTACAGTAAAAACAGATGACTTATTAGAAAATATTAAAATAGTAAAAATATCTGATAAGGTACTCCTTATAGTTCTAATGTCAAATAATGGAACAATAAAAGATTGTATTGTAAAACTTACTGATGAATTAGAGGAAAGTACTATAGAGGAGTTATCTAATGTTTTAAATAAAAATTTAAAAGGAACTCCACTTGAAAAATTAAATGTTGTGCTTACTAATATAGTTGCAAAAGAACTTAGCTCATTTTCTTTTGTACTTGGAAAAATATGTGAAAGTATAAAATATGAAATGTCAAAAGAATCAAAAAAATTAAGTGCAGACTTTGCATCAATATTAGATTTACCAGAGTTTTCTGATGTTGAAAAAGCCAAAAACTTTGTAAATATGTTATCAACGAAAGACATTATTGATATGGCTTTAAAAAAAGCTGAAAATAATGAACTTGGCATTATAATAGGTTCTGAGAGTAAGGAAATGTTGTTAAGGGATTATAGTATAATCTCACTCGATGTTGAAACAGATAACAAAAAGCTTGGTAAAATATCAGTTGTAGGTCCTAAAAGAATTGATTATTCAAAAACGGTTGCAACATTAAAGTATATAGACAATAAGTTAAAAAGTATATTTAATAAAAATAAAAAAGAAGGTGAGGATTAAAGTATATGAATAAAAATAAAGAAATTAAACAAGATGAAATACTTGATGATAAAAATGATTTAGTAGGAGATGAAATGTTAGATAAAGATGAGTACATAGCTAAATTAAATGATGACTTAAATGAACAAAAAAAGAAAACAGATGAATATTTTGAACATTTGAAACGCAATATGGCTGAATTTGATAACTTTAAGAAAAGAATGAATAAAGAAAAAGATAGTATGTACTATACTATTACAGCTGATTTAGTTTCAAACTTACTTCCAATTATAGATAATTTTGAAAAAGCTCTTAGAGCTGAATGTAAAGATGATAGCTATAAAAATGGAATGGAAATGATTTATTCTGAACTTACAGGTTTACTTGATAAACTTGGAATTGAGGAAATAGAAGCTTTAGGCAAAACTTTTGATCCTAATTTTCATGAGGCAGTAATGCATGAAGAAGATGAAAGTAAAGGTGAAAAGGAAGTAGTTGAAGTTTTTAGAAAAGGCTATATGATAAATGATAGAGTGATACGTCATTCTATGGTTAAAGTAGCAAATTAAATTGGTTATTGCTTAAATTGTGTATGATAGTACATAATTTAAGTATAATATAAATAACTTTGTATTTTAGGAGGTATTAATATGTCAAAAGTTATAGGTATTGATTTAGGAACAACTAACTCTTGTGTAGCTGTTATGGAAAATGGTGAACCAGTAGTTATACCAAATGCAGAAGGAGCAAGAACAACTCCATCAATCGTTGCATTTACAAAAAATGGTGAAAGATTAGTAGGTCAAGTTGCAAAAAGACAGGCTGTTACTAACCATGATAGAACAATAATCTCTATAAAAAGAGATATGGGAACAGATAGAAAAGTAAAAATAGATGATAAGGATTATACTCCACAAGAAATATCAGCTATGATATTACAAAAATTAAAAACTGATGCTGAAAATTACTTAGGAGAAAAAGTAAATCAAGCAGTAATAACTGTACCAGCATATTTTAGTGACTCACAAAGACAAGCAACTAAAGATGCAGGAAGAATTGCAGGACTTGAAGTTTTAAGAATTATAAACGAACCAACTGCTGCATCACTTGCACATGGATTTGATAAGGATACAGACCAAAAAATTATGGTATATGACCTTGGTGGTGGAACATTTGATGTATCTATACTAGATATTGGTGATGGTGTATTTGAAGTTATGGCTACATCTGGTAATAACAGACTAGGTGGAGATGACTTTGACCAAAGAATTATTGATTACTTAGTAGAAGAATTCAAAAAAGATAATGGAATTGACTTGTCAAAAGATAATATGGCAATGCAAAGATTAAAGGAAGCTGCTGAAAAAGCTAAAATTGATTTATCAGGAGTAATGCAAGCTCAAATCAATCTTCCATTTATTACAGCTGATTCAACAGGACCAAAACATTTAGATATTACACTTACAAGATCTAAATTTGAAGAATTAATTTCTGATTTAGTAGAATCTACAGTAGAACCTGTAAATCAAGCAATGAAAGACGCTGGTCTTACATTTGATAAAATAAATAAAATATTACTTGTTGGTGGATCAACTCGTGTACCACTAGTACAAGAAACTGTAAAAAGAATTACTGGAAAAGAACCATATAAAGGAATAAACCCAGATGAATGTGTTGCAGTTGGTGCTGCTATACAAGGTGGTGTTTTAACAGGAGAAGTTAAAGATTTAGTACTTCTTGACGTAACACCTCTATCTCTAGGTATTGAAACTTATGGTGGTGTATTTACAAAATTAATTGATAGAAACACTACAATACCTACTAAAAAATCTCAAATATTTAGTACAGCTGCTGATGGTCAAACATCTGTTGAAGTACATGTATTACAAGGTGAGAGAGAAATTGCATCATATAACAAAACACTAGGAAGATTTAGTTTAACTGGAATTCCACCAGCTCCACGTGGTGTACCTCAAATTGAAGTTACATTTGATATTGATGCTAATGGTATAGTTCATGTTAGTGCTAAAGATATGGCTACTAATAACGAGCAAAAAATTGCTATTACAGCTAGTACAAATCTTACAGAAGATGAAATTAAAGCAGCTGTAAAAGAAGCTGAAGCACATGCTGCAGAAGATAAAAAGAAAAAAGAAGAAGTTGAAGTTAGAAATAACGCAGACTCTCTAGTATATAACACTGAAAAAACATTAAAAGAACTTGAAGGTAAAATTTCTGATGAAGAAAAAGCTAAAGTTGAAGCTGAACTTGCTAATGTTAAAAAGGAACTTGAAGGAAATGATACTGATAAAATAAAAGCTGCATCTGAAAAATTAACACAAGTATTCTATGATATTTCTTCTAAGTTATATTCAAAAGCAGGTGGTGCAGAAGCTGGAGCAAATGCTGAAGCAGGAGCTTCTACAGATGGAAATAATGCTGAAGAAAATGTTGTACATGATGCTGATTACAAAGTAGAAGACGATAATAAAAAAGAATAATTTAAATATTATTATATATAAAGGGTGCTAAAGAGAGTTTCTCTTTACACCCTAGATTTTAATAGGGGGAAGTTTTAGTGGCAGAGTCAAAGGATTATTATAAAATACTTGGTGTTTCAAAAGATGCTACTGATGATGAAATAAAAAAGGCATTTAGAAAACTTGCAAAAGCTAATCACCCAGATGCGCAACAAGACGAGGCGGCAAAAAAACAAGCTGAAGTTAAATTTAAAGAAATAAATGAAGCGTATAGTGTGCTTTCAGATAAAACAAAACGTGCACAATATGATAGATTTGGATCTAACTTTGAACAAGCTGGATTTGGAGGTGGTCAAGGAGGCTATTATTCTAACGGATTTGGCGGATTTGATTTTTCTGGATTTGGCAATGGTATGGGAGTAGATATAGACCTTGATGATATTCTTGGAAGTGTATTTGGTGGAGGCTTTGGAGGCGGATTTAATTCTGCTAAAAAGCAAGGGCCAACTAAAGGTGCTGATTTGAGATATAATATGAATATATCTTTTGAAGAGGCTGCTTTTGGAACAACAAAACAGATTAATATTACTAGAAATGAAAAATGTTCTACTTGTAATGGAAATGGTGCAAAGCCTGGAACAAACCCAGTTACATGTGATAAATGTGGCGGAAAAGGTAAAATTCAAGCAACTCAAAATACGATAATGGGTACTTTTTCTACAGTTAAAACATGTGATAAATGTGGTGGTACAGGTAAAATTATTCCAAATCCATGTGATACATGTTCAGGTAAGGGAACTGTTCGTAAAACAAGAAAAATTGATATTAAAATTCCAGCAGGTATCGACAATGGTCAGGCTATTTCTTTACGAGGTGAAGGAGATGCTGGCAAAAAGGGAGGACCTGCAGGTGATTTATTTGTAGTTGTAAATGTTTTATCTCATCCTGTATTTACAAGAAAGGGATATAATATATATGCAAATATTAAAGTTCCATATACAAAACTTGTTTTAGGTGGAAAAATTAAAGTCCCTACATTAGAAAACGATGATGAGATTGTAATTCCTGAGGGAACACAGGTAGGTACTACTTTTAAATTAAAAGACAAAGGAATACCAAATATTCATGGTAAAGGTAGAGGAAATATTGAATATACAGTACAAGTAGATATTCCAAAACGTTTGAATGATAAACAAAGAGAAACACTAAAAGTGTTTGCTGATCTTATGGGTGAAGAAGTTCAATCAAAGAAAAAGGGATTTTGGAGTAAATAGAAAATATTTTCTATTAAATTTAAAAAACAAAAATATAACGGCTCATAATATTGAGTCGTTATATTTTTTTCGTATGATTTTAAATCAACCCCTCTTTGGATAAAAGTAATCTTTCTTTATTTGAAATATTAATTTTTCCACTTTTTATATTTGCTAAAGCTGTATATACGCATATACCACCATATCTTTCGTTTGAATGAGGTTTTCTTTTAAAATTTTTGTAAAACTCAAGAATTATTTCTACTCTTTTATCAATTTGATTAAAAAAGCCAAGGTCTGATAAAGTTTTGTAATCTCCAATAAAAAGATTGGAAGAATCTTTTGCTATTTTTTTTGCAAAATTACCAATTTTAATATCATTGAATATAGCTTCTTTGTTTGGCCATTTATTATTGATATAGAAATAGTTAATTAAGTTTAGTACGCTAATATGAATATTTTTTCCTCTAAAGAAATGTAATTTGTTTAAAATTGCTTTATTTGACGTACTTATTGGAAGTTTATAAAATTTTAATGCGTACATGAAATTATATAAATTATAACCTTTATATTCTTCATCTGCATATGGAAAACGTTTATTTTGATTATATAAATCAATTAATAAATCAGTAAGTTCATATACTTGTGCAGAATTCAAGATCATTTTTTTGTATTTTATTCTATCAAACAATGGTTCATATATTTGAGAAACACTATTATATGGAGAATTTAGCATATGTTCAATATAATGTTTTTCAATTTCGTTTGGCCACCTTTTATATGTTTGAAAAAAGAATAAAATTGTTTCAAAGTCTAAATTCATTAATAAATCACCTCAAAATTATTTTAAATAATTAGTTAATTTTAGCTTTTAATATAAAGCTAGATAAAATGCTTTACATAAATATTATAACGCTTTAGAATACTTAAGTCAAGTTTATTAAATAGTATATATTTGAATTTATTTATTTATTTATTTATTTATTTATTCTGTAATGTATATTTATTAATTTTAATATATAAAATATAGTATAGGTGGTTATTAATTGAAGAATATGTTAAAAAAATTATTAATATTATTGTTAATTTTAATATTAACTGTTATAATTTATTTTAGTATAAAAAATATTAGGCAATCTAATCAAGTTGTTGCTAAAAGTAATGAATCTGATGATAAGATTTTAACTTTTATTCTATCCCTAGATGATGTTTTATTAAATAGCTATGATACAACGAGTAGTAAGTCTTTAACTAGTGAAGATAAAATAAAAATAACAATGAGGTATATTGCACAAAATAGTCAAAAGTATAAAGAAAAATTCATTGATTTAGAGCAAAATTTTGTAATTATACAAGATAAAACAGAGTATTATCAAATCTCTTATATGGATAAAAATGATTTTCTAGAGATAATGGATGAAATTTTTGATATTAAAGATATTAATATATTAGACAGTGTTTTTTACGACTCTAAAACTGGACTTATAGCAATTGTGCCTATTTATGGGGAATGTATTGTATATGATGAAAAGGAAATTATTAATGTTGACAAACAATCTGATATGGAATATACTGTAGATATACAGTATAAAAGGAAGCTAATGCAGTTTGAAAATGTTATACATATAAAATATATGATAAGTAAAAAAAATGAAAAGTGTAGTGTTATGGGATTTGCAGTAATAGATTCTGTTATAACTGAGCAATAGAGTAGAAAAGAGGATAAATATTATGGAAAACATAAGAGGTGAAAGTGCTAGTAGAAAGAGGCGAAGAGGAGCTGATCTAAAGCTAAGTAGAGATCATGAATTAGATAGAAATATAAAAAAGGAACCAAAAAAGAAACCAAAAAAGAAAAGAAAGCTAAAGAAAATTTTATGTCTATTAATGTGTTTCATTTTTGTAATTTTTTGTGTAACTATTGGTGTGTATAATTATATAAATTATAAGATATATAATAGTATAATTAAAAGTAATAATGAATATTTAAATATAGATTATAAATTTGGGTATATAATTTTATGGGATAAAACTTTAAAATATATTGAAAACTCTGATAAACAAGTTGCTTTCTCAAATAAGGATTATTCTGTTATATATGAGAAAGATAAAATAAAAAAATGTAATAAACTAGCTAAAATATCTTTAAAATGTGAGAAAATCAAATATGAGGAAATAGAAGATATAAGTGGCGAGATTATTGAAATTTTTGACAAAAAAGATAGTGTAAATGAGATTTCATTTAATAGAGATAAATCCATATTTATATATAATACCGTAGATGTGTATGGAATTGACAAAGAAAATAAACTTCAGTTGTATAAAAAAATAGAAAATATTGAAGATAAAATCGAGTTTGATATTCCTCGTAATGAAAACGGACAAGCAATGTATGATAAATATGTAGTTGTATATGTACCTGTAAAAGAAATTTCTATTGATAAAGATAATTTTGAACTAAATAAAGGTCAAAGTGTAGGTTTAAATCTAAAAGTTATTCCTGAGAACGCTACAAGTAAGGAGTTGAGTTTTGATGGAACAAATGATGGTGTTATAATTTCATCAGAAAATATATTAACAGCAAATATAGCAGGAGATTATGAGATAACTGCTAAAGCAAAAAATGAAGATATTTTAAAGAAATTTAATGTAAAGGTAAATGAAGTTGCACAAAAAATTGATGTAGATAAAAATTCTGTAAAATTGTATGTAAACGATTCTACAAAAATTAATGCAAAAGTTTTTCCAGAAAATTCATATAATAGTGAAGTAGAATATTTAACTTCTGATGAAAAGGTAGCAGTAGTTGATAATGAGGGGAATATAACGGCAAAATCTTCTGGAAAATGTGATATAAAGATAAAAACTAAAGCAGAGCCTGTAATAGAAGTAAATATTCCTGTTACTGTTAGAAATAAAGAACAGAGTGTCGACCGAAATAACCAAACATCAAATGAAGGTGAAGTTACATATATAAATGGAGTGCTTGTTGTAAATAAAAAATATGGTGTCCCATCATCATATAATCCCGGAGTTAATCAAACGGCACTTAATGCATATTATTCTTTAAAGGCAGATGCTAACAGTGTAGGATTTAGCATGCCTTTATTATCTGGATTTAGATCATATAATACTCAAGTTGGTCTATATAATAGATATGTAAGTGCATATGGACAAGCAACTGCTGATACATTTTCAGCTAGACCTGGTCACTCAGAACATCAAACTGGTCTTGCTTTTGATGTTGGTTCAATAGATAATAATTATGGAAATACAGCAGGAGGTAAGTGGCTTGCAAATAATTGTTATAAATATGGATTTATAATAAGATATCCAAAAGGAAAGCAAAATATAACAGGGTATCAGTATGAACCATGGCATATAAGATATTTAGGTAATCCTTTGGCAACTGAAGTACATAATAGTGGCCTTTGTCTTGAGGAATATTTAGGTATTTAACATAGGATATATGGAGGTAAAATATGGCAAGAAGATTTATTGTGGATAATCAAGATATAAAATATTTTTCAAAAGAAGAAAATATAATTGAAATAAAAGGAAAGGAAGTAAAACATATTCAAGTCCTAAGACATGATGTTGGAGATGTTATAATTGTAAATGAATATGTGTGTAAAATTATACGTATGCATAACGCATATATTGAATTACAGGTCCTAAGTAATGCAAAAAAACAAGGCGAGCCTAGTATTGATTTAACATTTTTTGTTTCTGTTTTAAAGGGAGACAAAATGGATCTTGTAATACAAAAATCGGTTGAGCTAGGAGTTAAAAATATTGTACCTTTTATTTCAAAAAATACTGTAGTAAGACTCGATGAAAAGGGAAAATGTAAAAAAAGAGATAAATACCAAATAATTGCAAATGAAGCTTGTAAACAATGTGGTAGAACTGATATGGTAAATGTTCTAGATATAATAAACCTAGATTTAAGTCTTCTTGATGTGTTATCAGAGTTTGATATATGTATTTTTGCATATGAAAATGAAAAGAATAAAAATAGTTTACATGAAGTAATGGAAGTTGCTAAAAAGAAAAATTATAAAAAAATTGCAATGATTATAGGTCCTGAAGGAGGATTTACGCAGGATGAGGCATCGGATATTAAGTCTAATGATAAATGTGAATGTGTTAGCCTTGGCAGTAGAATACTAAGAGCAGAAACAGCTGCTATAAATCTAATGTCTGTTGTTATGTATGAACTTGATAATGGAGAAGTAGAAAATAAATAATAAAAGATAAAAAAGAAGCAAAGAATATATCTTGGGATAGAATGGAGGTTTAATGAATAATTTAAGAGTAAATGAGAGTATGTATTTAAGTGATTTAGTTATATTAAAATGCATAAAAGAGAGGTTAAAAGAATTATCTTTAGATGAAGATTTTTTAAGTATGAAAAAATATATTCAACATGGTACAACAGATTGCGTTTTGCATTCAATTGCAGTTACACACTATAGCTTAATTTTTGCCTCAAGACTTCATATAAAAGTTGATTATAAAAAGTTAGTATGTGGTGCACTGCTTCATGACTACTTTTTATATGACTGGCATGAGAAAGATAAAAGTCACAAATGGCATGGATTTAGACATCCTAAAGTAGCTCTTAATAATGCATTAAAAAAATGGAATTTAACAGATGTTGAACAAGATATAATAAAATGTCATATGTTTCCGCTTACATTTTTTTCAGTACCAAAATATAAAGAGAGCTTTATAGTATGTTTGGTAGATAAAATATGTGCTACATATGAAGTGTTTACCAAGAAAAATCCATATAAAACAATAAAAAAATTGTATAATATATGATCTTATTGTTTATTAAATAAATGGGTAAAATTTTTATTAATATTGATTTTGAAAATGTAGGAAATTCACAAAATAATTTATTTGATTCCTGCATTTTTTTCTATTTAAAAAGTCTTAAAATAGAAAAGTTAATAAAATCAAAAAAAATCTTTCAATCATTTTCAAAAATATCTTTTGTTATATCTAATATTTCATCCTTTCTTAATTTTGTCTGAGCATTATCAATAACAAAATGTCCATTTTGAAATTTTAGAACATCCCCTTCAGATATTTTATCCAAAATGTCGTCTTTGGGTATGTTTATGTTTTTCTTGCTTTTTAAATTTTCTAATACAGCGAAATTTTCCTCAAATCTATCTACAACATAGTAATTACCTCTATTTATGCACCTAGAAATAGAATTTAAAATATTCTTTACGTCAAAAAGTATTTTATTGTTGTTTTTATCTGAAATTTCTATATTCAACTTATCACCTCAAAACAAGTATAAATATTGTACTTAAAAATGTCAAGAAATATACAAAATATTACAAATAGTTACAATCAAATCATTTAGACAAGTTTTTTATTCTTAAAAATTCACTTACTGTAACAAATGTATATCCTTGATTTTGTAAAGTATCTACAATTTGTATTGCAGCTTCTACACTTGTATCAAAGCTATCATGCATTAGTATAATGTCGTTTCCTTTAAATTTTTTCATGACATAGTTATATGTTTTTTCTGTATTTTTGAATTTCCAATCAAGGGAGTCTACACTCCAAAGTACACTTGTTAGATTATGATCATTTAAAACTTTTTTTATACTTTTGTTTGTGGAACCATAGGGTACACGAATTATATTAGGAGTTATACCAGTTAAATCTTCAATTATACTTTTAGTTTTACTTACTTGCTTTAAAATTTCATCTTCACTAAGTTTAGTAAACAATTTATGTTCATAGCTATGTATTCCTATTTCATTTCCAGTATCGCTTTCGAATTTTAAAACATCAGGAAATCTTTCTATTTCACTACCAAGTACGAAAAAAGTTGCAGGTATTTCTCTTTTTTTAAGTTCATCTACAAGTTTAGTTGTATGCTTACTTGGACCATCATCAAAGGTAATTGCTACCATTTTTTTATTGTTAAATTGTTCGACTAAAAACTCGTCTTTTTCTTTTATATTAATCTCTACATTTTCATTTAATTCTTCAGGAGTTGCAATTACATTTTTTTCAACATCTTTATTGTTATTAATTTTTTTATTTTTATTATACACTATTAGTACTAAGATTAATAATAAGAATATAATAATAAAATAGATTAATGTATGTCTTTTTAATAATAAAACTTTCATTGTTACACCTCTATGTAATAATATGAAATTTCAAAATGACCTATGCTAAATTTTAGAATTATACTTGAAAAATATATACTTTTGTAGTAATATATGACTATGTTTAAGAGAGGATGAGATTTTTTGAATAAAGATATAAAAGTAGTATTTATGGGGACACCTGATTTTGCTAAATGTTCCTTAGAAAAATTAGTTGAAAGTGGATATAACATTGTAGGAGTATTTACAAATCCAGATAAACCATCAGGAAGAGGTATGAAGTTAAAGCCATCTGATGTAAAGGTTTATGCAAATGAGAAATGTATACCTGTATTTCAACCTGCAAAGCTAAGAAATAATCCTGAGGTTATAGAAATATTAAATAGATTACAACCAGATGTTATATGTGTTGTTGCATACGGCAAAATACTTCCAAAAGAAGTTTTAGATTTCCCAAAACTTGGGTGTATAAATGTACATGGTTCTTTACTTCCAAAATATAGGGGAGCAGCTCCAATGCAATGGGCTATAATAAATGGTGAGAAAAAAACAGGAATTACCACTATGTATATGGATGAAGGAATGGATACAGGTGATATGCTTTTAAAAGAAGAAGTAGAAATTACAGATGAAGATAATTTTGAAACAATGCATGATAAATTAAAACAAATAGGAGCAAATCTTTTAATAAAGACATTAGAAAAGATAGAAGATGGTTCAATAAAAAGGCAAAAACAATCTGATGATTTTTCTATTGCTCCTATGATAAAAAGAGAAACGACAAAGATAGATTTTAATAAAACAAGTAGAGAAATATTCAATTTTGTAAGAGGTCTTAGTCCATTTCCTGGAACATATATGGAAGATAAAAATTTAAATAAATATAAAGTATTTAATGTAAAAATTGTAAATAATGATATTAAAGAGGAAACTAAACCAGGTACTGTTATAAAAGTTAGCAAGAATGAATTAGTTATTTCTACTAAAGATGGAGGAGTAAGTATACTTGAAATTCAACCCCCAAATTCTAAAAGAATGGATATTGTTTCATTTTTAAATGGAAATAAAATATGTGAAGGAGAAACATTTAATATATAAAAAGATAAATCACCTGCGATAAAAAATATCGCGGGTGATTTGCTTTAGGTATAATCAAAATTACTTATAATTAATTTTAATTAAATTTGAATTGTTATCATAAATAAAGATATCATTTTTAGATATAATAATTTGATTAGTATTTGAAACTTTAATATTTTTTAATAAAATGTTTCCACAACCAGATATTATGGTAGATTTATCGTTTATATCTTTTAAAATTACCATTTCAATCTTTTCATATAAGGTTGCTCCTTTGAACCACTCATTAAAAAGCAATTTGCAATCAGATTTTCTAATTACATTATACATGTTTTTCTCATTAGAAATTATAGCAATTTCATTGTTGGAGTAAAATATACTTTTTATGTTTATATCACTGTGCAATTCTTCAAGGGGTAATTTACCAATTGAAGGTATTTTAAATAGGTGATAAAAATTTATATCTTTTAAAATAACAACATCTGAACCATTGAATGGTTTGAAATCATAAAAAAATAGAGGCTTGCCATTTATCATTATAGGAAAAGATAGTTCAATATTTTCATCATCATATTTAGGTTTGTTTATAAGTGTGAATTTTCCATATAAAAAGTATAATAGCCAGTAATTTTCATCAAATTTATGAATTTTAATTTGCTTGTTTTTGTACAAAGAGCTAAAAACAAATTTACCTGTTTTTATATTTATTACATCATACTTTACTCCATCAAAAGCAAGGTAAAAATCATCCTCGATATGAGTATAATCATTTGCCCAGAGATCATTTTTTAAAGGCTTTATAGCCTTATTATAAATTCTTGCTGGACATATTAGTTCGTTTGAATCTAAGAAATAATTTCCAGAGTCAAAAAATATATCTGAATATTTAATTTTTACTCCTGTAATGATTTGGCCTGACTTCTTTGATATAAGGAAGCAATTTTTATCTTTATCATATCCTTTGTAATAGTCTGGGCTAAAGTCTGTTATTTCTGAAAACCATTTATCTTCAAACAAATAGTTACCATCATTTTTTTTAATTAGAGTGAGAAGTTCATCACTCCTTTGAACCCTAAATAGATTATCTGAAAAATTAAACCAGCTTTTATACCATGTTCCTTTTTTAAAAAATGCAAGATTATTTTTTCGTAATAATGTATAAAGTCCACTCATATTCTCAACTAAAATGAAATAATCATCGTAATTTTTATATGAATTAAACCAACAGTTTTCGTGTACAAATTCTAACGTGTCCTTTGTTACAAAAGAAAGCATGTCTTTTTCATTATATACGATAAAATATTTATCGTTATAATCCATGATTTTAGTTATTCCTTCTAAGTGCTTTTTAATCTTTTTCATGAGTAAGTCTCCTTTTTTGTAATTAATTTATTTTGTTCTATAATATAATTTCCGAGTATGAGTAATGTGGCAAACAGGGCGAAATTCATAAAAATCCTCCTTTTATATATTTATTTAAACCTTCATTTGCAAGTTTACCCCAAATTCAACTTATTGCTATTATATAATGCGAAGATATTTAAAGTCAAGTAAAAGATACATTTTGACATAAAAAACTTGCTATTTTTACATGTTTGTAGTAATATATATAAAAGAAAAGAGGATATGATGGAAAAGATAGATATAAACAATTTTACATTAGAAGAATTAGAGGAGTATGTTGTATCTTTGGGAGAGAAAAAATTTCATGCAAAGCAAATTTTTAAATGGATACACAAACTTAAAGTAATAGATTTTGATGAAATGACAGATATCTCAAAATCATTAAGAGAAAAATTAAAAGAAAATACATATATATTAACAATGAATGTTATTAAGTGCCAAATTTCACAAAAAGATGGGACAATGAAATTTTTAATAGGACTTAATGATGGATGTGCTATAGAGTCTGTATTTATGAAATATAATCATGGAAATACATTATGTGTTTCTACCCAGGTTGGCTGTAAAATGGGATGTAAATTTTGTGCATCAACTAAAGAGGGATTTGAAAGGAGTCTTAGAGCATCTGAGATTGAAGGACAAATTTTGACTGTAGAAAGATACACAAATGAAAAAATATCAAATGTTGTATATATGGGAATAGGGGAACCGTTAGATAATTATGATAATACTGTAAAGTCAATTAGAATAATTAATAATCCCCAAGGCTTAAATATAGGAGCAAGACATATAAGTTTATCAACATGTGGTTTAGTACCAAATATATATAGACTTGCAGATGAAAATATACAATGTACACTTTCTATTTCACTTCATGCAACTACGGATGAAAAAAGGCGTGATATTATGCCTATAGCAAATAGGTATAGCATAGATGAGTTACTTAATGCTTGCAAAGATTATATCAAAAAAACTGGTAGAAGGATAAGTTTTGAATATGCTTTAATAAGTGGGAAAAATGATAGTTATGAAGATGCATTAGCACTTGCTAAACTTCTTCGTGGTATGATTGCTCATGTAAACCTTATACCTGTAAATGAAATTAAAGAAAAGGACTATAAAAAAGCAAAAGAAAAAAATGTTGAAAAATTTATGAATACATTAAATTCAATGGGAATAGTTACAACAGTAAGAAGAGAATTGGGTTCTGATATAGATGCTGCATGTGGCCAATTAAGAAAGAAATATATAGAAAATAGTAATAAATTATAATAACTATTGAAAAAAGTTTTTAAAAAATGATATAATATATTAAAATAGAGGTGAAGTATGGAGTTTGTTGCAAAAACTGATGTTGGTTTAAGAAGAAGTAATAATGAAGACAGTTACTTTGCAAAAAAATATAGTGATGAAATATCCTTATATGTAGTAGCTGATGGGCTTGGTGGATATGAAGGTGGAGAAATTGCAAGTAGACTTTTAACTATAAAAATGTCAAGATATTTTGAAGAACATTTAAATGATGATTTAAAAGATGAAAGTATTGTCTCTGATATTTTGTTAACTGCACTTGACAAAATAAATGGTGAAATATATAAGATGGAAAAATCTAGTCCTAAGTATAACGGTATGGGAACAACTATTGTTCTTGTTGCTGTTATTTATAATAAAGTATATTATTTATCTGTTGGAGATAGTAGATTATATTATATCAGTAATGATAGAAATTCTATAAAGCAAATAACAGAGGATGATACATATGTAAATACTCTGCTAAAAACAAATGCTATTGAACAAAAAGACGTTGAAAATCATCCTCAAAAACATGTTCTAACAAAAGCAATAGGTGTCTTTAAAGATATAAAAACAGAGCTTCATGTTTTAAATGAAACCTCAGGATATCTTCTGCTTTGTACAGATGGCTTAACAAATATGTTAGATAATGAAGCTATTTTGCAAGTGTTACAAATGAAAAAATTTGAAAACACTGCAAATGAGTATATAAAAAAAGCCAACGAAAATGGTGGGGTTGATAATACAACCGTTGTAGTAATAAAACTATAAAGGAGAGAAAATTTTATATGGATATGATTGGTAAAATACTTGGTGGTAGATATGAAATTATAGAAAAAATTGGCGAAGGTGGAATGGCAGAAGTTTACAAAGCAAAATGCCATCTTTTAAACCGTTATGTTGCAGTTAAGATATTAAAACCTGAGTATGCTAAAGATGAAACTTTTGTTAAAAGATTTAGAAGAGAAGCGCAATCTGCTGCATCTCTTACACATGCAAATATTGTTTCTGTTTATGATGTAGGTGCTGAGGGAGATATAAATTACATTGTAATGGAACTACTTGAGTCTAAAACATTAAAGGATTATATTGAAGAACATGGCGCTATGCCTTCTGACTTAGTTTTAAAAATATCAGCTCAGATTGCTTCAGCACTAGAAACTGCTCATAAAGCGCATATTATTCATAGGGATATAAAGCCACAAAATATAGTTTTAAATAAAAATATGGTGGCTAAAGTTACAGATTTTGGTATAGCAAAAATTACAAATGTACCAAGTGCTACCATTACAAGTTTTGGTAGTACAATGGGTTCAGTACATTATTTTTCACCAGAGCATGCTAAAGGTGGATATACTGATGAAAAATCTGACATATATTCTTTAGGTGTAGTAATGTATGAAATGGCTACAGGTAAGCTTCCTTTTGATGCGGATTCGCCAGTATCAGTTGCTCTAAAACAAATACAGGAAGATCCTGTACCTCCAATAGATGTAAACCCAAATGTAAGTCCTGCTTTAAATCAAATAATTCTTAAAGCTTTACAAAAAAGTACTGCACTTAGATATCAAAATGCAACTGAGGTTATTTCAGATATTTCACAAGCACTATTAAGACCAAATTCTTTGATTTTAAGACCTGCTTCTTCTGTTGAAGCTGGTGCAACACAAGTTATTCCTATACTTGGAAATAATGAAGTACCAGAAGCTGTTCCAAATCTAAGGACAAGAGAACCAAGAAGAGCAAATGTAATATCAACTAGGGAAGCAATGAAAGAGGAATTACCTATAGAAGATTCAAAATCTGATGAAGAAATATCTGAAGAACCTAAGAAAAAAGATCTTAAAAAATCAAAGAAAAAGAAGATTATAATTATTTCAGTAATTGCTGCTGTTGTTGTGATAGGTGCAATAGTTGGAATATTAGTATATAACAATTCTAAAAAACAAGCTGAAGAAAATAAAGAAATTGAAGTGCCAAATTTAGTTGGTAGAGTTTATGATGAAGTTGTTGAGGAGTACTCTAAACAAGGTATAGAAATTATTAAAGATAAGGTAGAATATAGTTCAGAGCAACCAGAGGGATCAGTTATTTCTCAAACTCCTGAAAAAGGAACTAAAACAAAAGATAAGAAGATTAAAGTAGTTGTAAGTAAAGGCCAAAAAATGGTTGAAGTTCCCGATGTTACTGGTAAAGATATAAAGGTTGCAACATATGAATTAGAAGATACTCTTGGATTTAAAATTGAACGTGAGGATGTTGTAAGTGAAAAAGTAGCTTCTGGAATTATAATTTTGCAGGATGCTAAAAAAGGTGAAACATTACCATATGGTTCAACTATAAAATTGCAAGTAAGTAAAGGTGATGGAAAGGAAACAGTTGTGGTACCTAATGTTTTAGGTAAAACAGAGTCTGATGCTAAAAGTGCTTTAGAGGCTTTAGGCCTTACTGTAAGTGTAAAATATTCCGAGGATAAAACTAAATCTAATGGTGTTGTAATTGCTCAAAGTTATCCTCAAAATCAAACTCTTAAACAAGGAACACTTGTTGAAATAACTGTTAATAAAATTTTACTTACAAAAACTGTAACACTTGATTTGTTAGAATTACAAGGAGGAACAGCAAGTTCGGCTGATACTATTAATGTAAAGGTAACAGCAAGTATAGATGGAGGAGCATATAACACAGTATATAATCAATCAGTTGATCCTAGTACAAAAACTGTATCTGTTGAAATTAACGGATATAGCAATGCGACTCTTAAGGTATATCTTAACTCAAAACAAGTAAAAGAATTTACTGTAAGTTTTAATTAAAAATATAAAGTACTCATATTAATATATTAAAATGTATGAGTACTTTTAAGTATATAAAAGAAAGATAGAGTGATAATTTGATAGCGAGAGTTAAAGAAATAGTTTTAAATGAATATATATTAGAGAATATTGAAGATAATAGTGAATTTAAAGCAAGTTTAAGGGGAAATATAAAAAGAAAAAATGGAATATTAGTTGGTGATTTAGTAGAAGTTGAAGTATCTTATGATAGGTATATGATTAAAAAAATATTACCAAGGAAAAATAGTCTTATTCGACCACCAGTTGCAAATATTGATAATCTTGTAGTAGTGGTTTCACTATCAACTCCAAGTCCGGATTTCTTCCTATTAGATAAACAAATAGTACTTGCAAAATTTAAAGATATTCTACCCATAATTGTTATAAACAAAATTGATTTAAATATATCAGATATTACAAATAAAGATTTATCGTATATAAAAAATGTATATGGAAATTTAGGATTTCAAATTATTGAAGTAAGTGCTAAAAATAATATTGGAATAGATGTATTAAAGGAAAAATTACATAATAAGATATCGGCATTTTCAGGTAATTCAGGAGTAGGAAAATCTAGTATTATAAACAAGATTTTTGGCACAAATTCTTTAACCTTTGAAGTGGCAAAAAAGACAAATAGGGGAAGGCATACTACAAAACATGTGAAAATATATAAAAATGAAGATATGTATGTTTTAGATACACCTGGTTTTTCAAGTTATGAACTATATGATATAGAATACAAAGAGCTAAAAAATTATTATCCTGATTTTTTAGAATGTAAATGTGATTATTTAGATTGTAGTCATGTGTTTGAAAATGAAAAAGTGTGTGGCGTAAAAAAGGCAATAAATGATGGCAGAATAGATAAAAATAGATATGACAGATACGTGGAATTGTTTAAAAAATTAAAAGATGAATATGATAGAAAATATAAATAGAGCGGGTGATAATATGAAGGATAATATATCTGTTTCAATACTTGATGTAAACAATAAAGAAAGATATATTGATAACTTAAAAAACATAAAAGAAAAGATTAATGACTTAAATATTAAAACTGGAGTATTTGATGTTTGTATACATTTTGATATAATGGACTCTAAATTTGTACCAAATACTGGCATAAATATTGAAAGTATTTGTTATGCAAAAAAATTAGGCTTTTATATTGATGTTCATTTAATGGTGGAGGAACCTGTTAAGGAAAAATATGTTGATAGAGCAATAGAACTTGGAGCAGACAATATAACTATTCATTATGAAATAAGTAATTTTGAAAAGAATTTAAATTATTTAATTGATAAAAAAAGAAAATTAAAGGAAAAAGAAAATAGAGATTTAAGTATTGGTGTTGCATTAAAACCTAAAACAAAAGTTGATATCTTAAAAAAATATAAATCAAAAATAAATAAAATACTTCTAATGAGTGTTGAACCTGGATTTGGTGGTCAAAAATACATTAAATCAACTTATGATAAAATTATCTTTGCAAAAAACATTTTTCCGAAAATAGATGTACAAGTAGATGGGGGGTTAAATGAAGAAACAATACCAAAATCTATAAGAAATGGGGTAAATAGTATTGTTATAGGAAGTTATTTATCTAAAGAGAGTAATACGGATTTGCTTTTTGAAAAGTTTTTACTTGTAAACGTTATACATACTATTGAAAAATTACCAAGAAGAGCAAATATGAAATTAGACACAACCACTCTTCAAGTTGTTCCAGGGGGTTATGGTGAAAATGATATTTTACTTGGTATAAATGTACCTGATATAAGAAAATGTGCTCTTATGTGGTACAAATATATAAATTTAAATATTTTACTTTATTTTATAAATTCTAAATTTCATGACTATAGAAGATTTGCTATTTTTTGTCTGATTAATAAAATAAGTATTCTATATAAAAAAGTAATTAAAGATAAGAAAGATAAAAAGTCTTTAAAGGAATTGAAGGATATTTTTAATTTCTTTGAAGATAATATTGGATATATAAACAACTGGGATTTAACTGATGTATCAGGACCAAATATTTTAGCATATAATCTGTACACATTAAGTGAAAAACAAAGAAGAAAAAAAATATTTATGTATTTAAATAATAAAAATTTTTGGGTAAAAAGAATAGGTATTGTCTCACAGCTTAATTTTGTAAGAAATGGTTTGTTGGAACTTCCACTACAGGTTTGTAATTATGTGTTATATGATGAATTTCATTTGTATCAGAAGGCTACTGGATGGGTATTAAGAGAATTATATAAAAAGGAACCAAAAGTAATTGTAGAATATTTGTGTGATAAGAACCATGAAAAAAAATTACCTAGTATTTTGCTTTCATATGCATGTGAAAAGATGACAAAAAGTGAGAAAGATAGGATTAGGAACGAAATAGGAGAATAAAAATGATTGGAATAATTGGTGCAATGGAGATGGAATTAGATAGACTAATTTCTGATATGGACGTAGTAGAAAAAAAGAATGTTTCCTTTCTTGATTTTTATATAGGTAAGTTATATTCTAAAGATGTTATAATTGTAAAATCAAATGAAGGAAAAGTAAATTCTGCAGTTGCAACACAGATATTAATATCAAATTTTGATATACAATATGTGCTAAATGTTGGAGTGGCTGGAAGTATATCAGATAATTTAAATGTATTTGACGTGGCAATTTCAAATAATACTGTAGAATTTGATCAAGATGTAAGTGCTCTTGGATATGAGATAGGACATACTTTTGGAATAGATAAAGTAAGGGTTCCTGCAAGTGAGAGATTATCAGTTAAAATACAAAGTGTATGTGATAAATTATCTATAAAATCGGAGATTGGTACAATTTTATCTTCAGATAAATTTATTGTTGACAAAAATGAAAAAGAAACATTAAAGAAGAAATTCAATGGTATTGCTATTGATATGGAAAGTGCAAGTATAAATCACGTTGCTTATTTGAATAATAAAGAATTTGTTGCATTAAGAATTATATCGGATAGTGGCAATAACATTGAATATAGAAAGTTTGCAGAGGTTGCAACAGAAAATATTTCAAGAATATTAAAGGAATATTTAGAGGAGGAGAATATATGAAAAAAATAGCTATTATGACAGCAGGTGGAGATTGTGCAGGACTTAACGCTGCAATTAAATCAGTGGTTATGGCAGCATCTAAAAATAACATTGTTGTAGTTGGAATTATTGATGGATTTATTGGATTTGTAGAAAGAAAGTATATGGTACTTGATAATAAAATTGTTGAAAATATTGAAAGACAGGGAGGAACTATACTTGGTTCTTCAAATAAAGAATGTCCTTTTCATTATCCTAGTAAAGAGAAAAAAGATGAATATGAAGATAGAGTAGATGATTCAATAAAAGCTTTAAGAAAAATTGGCGTTGAAGCTATGATTATAATTGGCGGCGATGGTACCCTTGACTCTGCAAGAGTAATTGATGAGGCTGGTATGCCAACAATTGGAATTCCAAAAACGATTGACAATGATATGGTTGCTAGTAATCCAACTATAGGATTTGATACTGGTGTAGAAAATGCTGTTGAAGCAATCAGAAAATTAAAAACAACTGCAGCTTCACATAGAAGAGTAATGGTAGTAGAAATGATGGGAAGAACATCTGGTTACTTAACTTTATATAGCGGCTTTGCTGCTGGAGCAGATATTATACTATTACCTGAGAGAGATTATGATTTAAATATTGTATGTAATAGAGTAAAAGAAATAATGAGTACAGATAAAAGATATGTTATTATTGCTGTATCTGAAGCATGTAAAGAAAAAGGCAAAAAAGAAACCATTTCTAAGGTTATAAAAGACAGTTTTGAACAAAAAAGATTTGGGGGAATTGCTGCTAAACTTTCAGCGCAAATTGAAGAAATAACTGGATATGAATCAAGACCAATGGTTCTTGGTCATCTGCAAAGAGGAGGAGATCCTTGTGCGTCAGATATAATACTTGGTTCAAGACTTGGAGACTATGCATTTAATCTTCTTGCAGATGGTAGACATGGTTATATTGTAGGTGTAAATCAAAATGAAGTTCAAAAAATGCCTTTTCCAAGGGAAAGAAAACCAAGACTTCTTGATCTTGAAAATGATGACATTTATAGAACTGCTAAAGATACAGGTATTTGTTTTGGAATATAATAATAAAAATAACAATAAAAATAAAACTTATGTTTGACAAAGAAAAATTTATATGATATAATTTTTTAAAATAAACGTAAGTTTGAAAGGAGTTTGTTATATGGGTACTACTTTAAATGTACAAGAAAAAAGAGTTTTTGATTATTTAAAAGAACAAATAAGAGAAAAAGGTTATCCACCTTCAATTAGAGAAATATGTGCAGCACTTAATTTTAAGTCTACATCATCAGTTCATCAATATATTGCTAGACTTGCTGAAAAAGGGTATATTGATAAGGGAGATTTGAAAACAAGAGCAATTAAAATAGTTGGAGATGAACCAACAATATCTATTCCAATTGTTGGTAAAGTTGCAGCTGGTGAACCAATTTTAGCACAAGAAAATATTGAAGATTATTTTTCAATTGGAGAAAGTTTCTTTTCTCAGTCTGATTTAAAAAATGAGACTTTTGTATTAAAAGTTCAAGGCGAAAGTATGATAAATGCAGGAATAAATAATGGAGATTATATAATAGTTTCAAAAGAAAATACAGCTAGAAATGGCCAAATTGTTGTAGCTATGATAGATGGAAATGCAACAGTTAAAACTTTTTATAAAGAAAAAGATTATGTAAGACTTCAACCTGAAAATGATACTATGGAGCCAATAATTGTAAAAGATGTACAAATTGTTGGTAAAGTAGTAGGGTTATTTAGAAAAATATAACAAATTAACCACCTTTGACATAAAATATTATAGTCGGAGGTGGTTTTATGAAACTTGAAGGTATAAAAATTGGACTTGGTATAACAGGATCGTTTTGTAATTTTTCTGAGACAAAAAATGTTATATCTAATTTAATGACTGAAGGCGCAGATGTTTATCCGATTATTTCTTTTTCAACAAAAAATTTAGACACTAGATTTTACAAAAAAGATGAATACATAAAAATGTTAAAACAAGAATCAAAAAATAATATTATTGATACAATACAAAAAGCTGAACCCGTTGGCCCGAAGAATTTAGTTGATATAATTTTAGTATGTCCATGTACAGGAAATAGTTTAGCAAAACTTGCAAATGGTATTACCGATACGCCTGTGCTTATGGCAATAAAAGGACATATAAGGAACAACAAACCTGTAGTAATCGGAGTCTCAACTAATGATGGGCTTGGTGCAAGTCTTCAAAATATTGCAAAATTAATTAATACTAAAAATATGTATTTTGTACCATTTAGGCAGGATGATTATATATCAAAACCAAAGTCTTTAGTCTTAGACTATAATTATATAGTAGATACTGTATATGATGCATTACATTTTAAACAAATTCAACCCATACTGTCAAAGAAATAAGAAAATACTAGGAAAATTAATTCCTAGTATTTTTAGCTTAATTTACAAAAATATCATAAATTATTGCTTTTTTTAAGTTCTCGATTGTATTGATTTTTTCAGGTAAGATGTAGAGTTCTTTGTTTTGTAACTCTGTTGATATCCTACTATCATCAATAACACAAACCTCAAGCTTTTCACCTTTAATTGTTTGCTGGTATATTTGTAAAGAGTTTTTATTGTTTGAAATAACTTGGTTTACAAATATGTTTGTAGCTTTTGTTGGTTTATCTGAGCGTCTGAGCTTTCCGTTATAAAAAGAAAAATAATGTATATTTCTTTGGGGTGATTGAATCATTTTTTTTACTCCTTTAGCTTTAAAATTCTTGAGTAATAAATTTTTTATAAAAGAAAATTTTCATAAATTCTCTTTTAAATTCAACAGAATTTTGACTATACTCTTTTATCTTTTCTTGACTTAGAGAGAGATTTGTTTTTCTCAACCTGTTAAGATTTATATTTTCTATGTCATTTTTTGAAAAAACGCACAAAGGATAATCATGAGAGTCGAGGACTAAAATATGATATATTTTTCCTTCTTTGTATCTAAACCTTAACGTAAATGTGGGAGGTAATTCTTTAGTTTTATTAGAAATCACCTCATAATTTGAGTTAAGATATAATTCCTGTATTGGTCTTAAGGCTGTTTTTTGCATTTGGTTATTCCTCCAGTAATTAAATATTTTAAAGTAACATTTGTTACTATTATAAACAAATTAATGTACTAAATATTATATCACAAAAATTATGTAAAGTCAAATGCTTTTCGAAATCTTTTGTATCATTTAATGAATTCTTTGTTACTATTCAGACTAGAACCTAAAATTTTAGTAACAGTATTATGTATTTGTGGAAAACTTTTGTAGTTAGTGGTATTTTTAAAGATGTTGTATTTAAGTTTCCACCTATCT
>ENA-OOXC01000114-OOXC01000114.1-human-gut-metagenome-genome-assembly--contig:-NODE-114-length-69931-cov-2.531699_pt1 | contig 69931 bp, 95 predicted proteins | sample MGYA00241578_ERZ501325 | MGnify/ENA primary metagenome ERZ501325 (study PRJEB25962, sample SAMEA2042737) | human gut metagenome | biome: human gut; feature: human-associated habitat; material: faeces...
ACAGAATACCGGGAAGAAAAAAGAATCTTCTTTCTTCAAAAAGCTCTTTGGACATAACAAGGAAAACACTCCTAAGAATGCAGAAAAGAAGCATAAAAAAGATAAAAAGAACAAATATAACAATGCAATTCCGCAGCAGCCGCCGATACCGAATATGTCCGGTGCTAATCCGCCGATGCCGAACGGCATGATGAATAACCCGGGATTCCCTCCGATGAATAATGTTCCAAACAATAACGGAATGATGCAGGGATATAATAATCAGTTTAATCAGGCAAGACCGGCTGTAATTAACGCCGCACCAATCAACAATTCTTTCAACGAGACTACGGTATTAAGTCCGATCGGAGAAACGACCGTTCTCGGCGGAGGAGCAGATATGAGCGGCCCGCACCTCACACGAATGAGAACGGGTGAGAAGATAAGCATAAATAAGCCTGTATTCAGAATAGGTAAAGAAAGCAGCTATGTTGATTATTTTATCAGAGACAATACGGCAATCAGCAGAAGCCATGCAAATATTATTACTTCGGGTGACGAGTATTTTGTTGAGGACACAAATTCGACAAATCATACTTATGTAAACGGAAAAATGATAAATGCAAATGAAAAAATAAAGCTTTCAAGCGGAGATGTTGTCCGTTTGGCAAACGAGGACTTTAGTTTCTCGGTGTAAAATAAAGGAGGATGAAAATATGACGTGTCCCAATTGCGGCGCCGAAATAATCGAAGGCGCAATGTTCTGCACAAATTGCGGACAGAAAACTGTTAATGATACAGGATATCAGAATGTCGGAGGAAGCTTCAATTATCAGAACCCGAATTCAAATCCTAATCCTAATCCTAATCCGTATCAGAATAACTACCAATATCAGAACGGAAATCAGTATCAATACCAAAATTCGAATCCCAATCAGAACAATGCACAGTATTACGGCAACAATCCATATCAAAACGGTACATTTAACATGGCACCGCCCTATCAGGAACAGAAAAAGGTCAGCTTCGGTCAGGCGATAAAACTATTTTTTACGAACTATGCGAACTTCTCGGGAAGGGCAACTTTGCAAGAGTATTGGTTTGCGGTTCTCTTTAATGTGCTGGTTAATACGGTATTTAATGGTTTTTCATATGCAAAGACTTTCTCTGCAATATCGAGTGGCCTTGATGGCAGCAGTGATGGGATGTTAGGCCTTTTGGGAATTATCGGTATGCTCTATTCTTTGGCAACATTGATTCCGTCCCTCGCCATAGTAGTAAGGAGACTGCACGATGCCGGAAAAAGCGGGGCATATATTTTTATCTCACTTATTCCGGTAGTAGGATGGATTCTGTTAATTGTTCAACTTTGTAAACCGAGCGTTCCGAATAACGATTTCAACGGTGTTCAGCAGAATAATCCTGCGGACTATAATTACCGGAAGTGAGTGAGGCAAGTGGACTATATTGTTTCGGCAAGTACGGACATAGGAATAAAGAAACAAACCAACCAGGACAGCCTGACGGTTAAAGTGATAAATACACCGTTAGGAAAAATGACACTTGCTGTGTTGTGCGACGGTATGGGCGGCTTGTCTAACGGAGAAATTGCCAGTGCAAGTGTAATAAAAGCCTTTGAAAAATGGCTCAACAATAAACTGCCCGATCCGACAGAGAATGATTTTGATTTAAAGCTCGTTTCAAAAGAATGGAACGAGCTGGTAGTCGGAATGAATCAAAAAATTATGCAATACGGCAAAGAAAAAGGCATTAACATCGGAACAACCGTTACCGCAATGCTTATAAAACAGGATCAATATATCGTTTTGAATGTCGGCGATACAAGGGCTTATGAAATATATGATTCTCTTTACCAGATAACCAACGACCACACTCTTATTGCAAAAGAAATTGCAGAGGGCAGGCTGTCGGCTCAAGAGGCGGAAACGGATCCGAGGCGCAGCGTGCTGCTTCAGTGCTGCGGCGCATCGGCTGAGGTTGCTCCGGAATTTCATTACGGGTATCCAAATAAGAATGCCGTATATCTGCTTTGCTCCGACGGCTTCAGACATCAGATTTCTCCCGAGGAAATGTATTATACATTTGAGCCGTCGAGAATGTGCGATGAGTTTACTATGAAAAAAAGCATTGACGATTTGATAGAGCTGAATAAGCAAAGAATGGAAAACGACAACATTTCGGCAATACTGATAAGGACTTTATAGGTGAGGATCATGTCAAAAGAATTGATTAAAATCATCTCGGATATTTGTTTTGCCTGCGGAGGCTTATTTGCGGTTGTATCAATAATTTTAAGTATTCTCTTAAAGAAAAAGAAAAGTGTTACACCCAAAAAGAGTGCATCGGTAGAATATGAAATAACGTACACTCATTCCGATACGATAATAGAATGAGATATGTATTGAGGTTGATAAAAAATGATTGTAAATCTGATAAAATCCAAGCAGATGTTCAGCTTGAATCTTCCTGTAAAGGTTCAGGGACAATATTGGATAACCGATATTGATAAAACCGGAAAAGCAAGAAATCTTATCAGTGTTGAGGCGATAAACGGAAAATGGGTCGTTAAAAGCAACAGCCTTGCAAGTATAATTGATCCGTCAAATAATATTTGCAAGCAGGTTGAGCTTTTGCCCGACAGCTTCTTTTATGTAAAGATTTCAAATTACAATGAAAAAGTAATACTGTTCGCTGAAAATATGGATTCGAGCCGACAGAGCTTTACAAAAATTGTTGTCAACGGAGCATCCGCTTTCACGATTGGAAGGAACAGAGATAATAATATATGCTTTGCTAACGGACTTGTTTCCGGACATCATGCGAAGCTTACATATGACGGAAGCAATTGGTCCGTTTTTGATATGGGAAGCACAAACGGAGTTTTTGTAAACGGATTCCGTGTAGATTCTCAAAATCTTGATGCAGGCGACCTTATTTACATAATGGGTCTTAAAATTGTTGTCGGATTTAACTTTATGGCAATAAACAACCCTGACAATGTTTTGGTGATCAACTCCAACAGCCTTTCTGAGTATATTCCGCAGCGAATACAGAAAAGGCCGGAAAATGTAAGCTTGGAGCTTCCGCAAAAAAAATACTTTTTCCGTTCGCCTCGCTTCCACAGAGAGGTTGAACATTCGGTCGTGGAGATTGATGCACCGCCTCAAAGAGAAAAAGAGGAAAAGGTTCCCCTTGCCTTGACGCTTGGACCGTCCTTGACAATGGGTATTGCATCCCTCAGCTCCGCATCAATGGCAATTATCAATCTTTCGTCAGGAAAAACGGAATTGATAAATGTTTTTCCGACATTGATGATGGCTGTCAGCATGATGGCCGGTACAGTTTTGTGGCCGACAATTACAAAAAAGCATGCAAAAAAGATGCGCATACTTAATGAAGGCAAGCGGCAAAAAAGATATCTTGCATATCTTGATGAGATACGCGATGTTATCAGAAGAAAAAGCAAGGAACAGAGTGATATTCTCAAAGAAAACCTTGTTGCTCCGGAAATGTGTGCGGAAAGAATTGCCCGAATGTCCCCGAATCTGTGGGAGAGAGTAATAGGCCAAAGTGATTTTTTGCGATTCAGAGTCGGCGTAGGCATGGTTCCTCTTGACGCTGAAATAAAATTCCCACCTAAAAAATTCACGCTTGATGAGGATAATCTTCAGGATGCGATGCTGTCGCTGGGAAATGAACCTAAGGATATTCCCGATGTTCCGATAAGCATATCGTTTGTTGACGACAATATCATCGGTGTATTCGGTGATTACGGTCAGTCGATAAATCTTGTAAAGTCAATCATTCTTCAGGCAATTTCGCTTCACAGCTACGACGAGCTGAAGTTGATACTTATTACCGATGAAAACGATTTAAGAGAGTGGGAATTTGTAAAATGGATTCCTCATTTTTGGGATGACGACAAAAAAATCCGCTTCTTGGCAACCAATAATGACGAGATAAAAGAACTTTCTTCATATATGGAGAAGAATATTCTTGTACGAGAAGACAATGAGAAAAATGAAAACTACGCAGAGAGTATTCCGTATTATATAATAATATCAACAAGCGAAAAGCTTCAGAAAAGATGTGAGTCACTTCAACAGCTACTGAAGTATGAGAGCAATCAAGGCTTCAGTCTTTTGTTCCTCACGAATGAATTGAAGGATTTGCCGAAGGAGACAAACATTGTCGTTAAGACGGACGGAACAAACTCACAGGTATTTGATAAGAACGATACTACAGGAAAAAGAGTCGTGTTCACGGTCGACAGAATTAACGAGAATATGCTTGAAGGAATCTCGGAAGATATTGCGAATATCGAACTTGACCTGAGCAGCCAGCGATATGCCCTGCCGAATATGATAACATTCCTTGAAATGTTCAATATCAGCAAGATCGAGCACCTGAACATTTTGACAAGATGGAAGGAAAACAATCCGACAATCAGCTTGCAGGCGCCGATAGGTGTTGACACTCAGGGAGAACCGTTTTACCTTGACCTTCACGAAAAATATCACGGACCTCACGGTCTTGTTGCCGGTATGACCGGTTCAGGTAAATCCGAGTTCATTATTACATACATTCTTTCGCTTGCGGTTAATTACCACCCTGATGAGGTAGCATTTATATTAATCGACTATAAGGGCGGCGGATTAACGGGTGCATTTGAGGATCCTGAAAGGGGAATCAAGCTTCCGCACCTTGCAGGTACGATTACAAACCTTGACGGTGCGGCAATTCAAAGATCACTCATATCAATACAGAGTGAGCTCAGACGCAGACAGGCAATTTTCAATGAAGCAAGACGAGTCTCAAACGAAGGTACGATGGATATTTATAAATATCAGCAGCTTTACAGAGATAAGGTCGTGTCGGAGCCGATACCTCATCTGTTTATTATTTCCGATGAGTTTGCCGAGTTGAAAACTCAGCAGCCGGAGTTTATGGAACAGCTTATCAGTACCGCCCGTATAGGTCGAAGCTTGGGCGTTCACTTGATTCTTGCAACTCAGAAACCAAGCGGTGTTGTTGATGATCAGATTTGGAGTAATAGTAAATTCAGAGTTTGTCTTAAGGTTCAGGATAAATCGGACAGCCAGGATATGATCAAGCGTCCGGATGCCGCAGAGCTTTCACAGACCGGTAGATTTTACCTTCAGGTCGGCTTCAATGAATTCTTTGCTTTGGGACAGTCGGCATGGTGCGGTGCAGAATATGTGCCCACAGAAACAATTGAAAAAACCGTGGATAACAGTATTCAAATTGTCGACAATCTCGGCAGAGTGCTTATGAGCATTAAGCCGGGCAGAAAGCAAGAAGATAAAAAATCAAAGATTAAGCAAATCGTTGCGATAGTAAAATATCTTTCGGATATTGCGGATGAAGAAAAGATCAGTGAAAGACCGCTTTGGCTTGATCCGATTCCCGAATTTATTTACATTGACGATCTTGAGAAAAAGTATTCTGTTAAATCGTCGGGAACATATCTTAACCCGATCGTGGGTGAATACGACGATCCTTTCAATCAGAAGCAGGGCGTTTTGACCGTTCCGTTTTCGGATGAAGGCAACTGCCTTGTCTACGGTGCAATAGGTAACGGAAAAACGACTTTCCTCACAACTTTATGTTATTCGCTTTTGAAAAATCACAGTGTCGATGAACTGAATCTCTATATTTTGGATTTCGGTTCGGAAACATTGAGGATGTTTGATAAAGCCCCGCAGGTCGGCGGTGTCGCCGTTGCGGCGGACGAAGAAAAGGTGATAAATCTTTTCAAAATGCTCAGTAAGGAGATGGAACGCAGAAAACAATTGTTTTCGGAATACGGCGGTGATTACGCATCATATTGCAAAACCTCGGGAAAGATTTTGCCGAATATAGTTGTTGCATTAAACAACTACACGGGATTTGCGGATCAGTATGAGAATTTGTATGAGTTGATGCTTGCAGTCAGCCGCGACGGTGTTAAGTACGGAATCTATTTCATAATGACAGTCAGCAGCGTCAGCGGAATAAGATTCAGAATACAGCAGAATTTCAAGACAATGCTTACAATGCAGTTGAATGACGTTACGGATTATCCGGTCATTGTCGGAAAAACAGGCGGATTGCTTCCTTCAAAATTTAAAGGAAGAGGTCTTGCAAAGCTCGACGGGGTTTATGAATTCCAGACAGCTTACTGTGCCGAAACCGACGACACGGCAGAGTATATCAGAAAATTCTGTGCTTCTCTTGCCAAGAAGACAAAGAAAACGGCAAAGAGAATTCCGGTGCTCCCGAACATTGTCAATCTCGATTATGTTCAGAGCTCGGCAGAGTCGCTTAGCTTCGTGCCGGTCGGTGTCGGTAAAAAGTCGCTTGATATTGTCGGCATAAATATGCTGAACAAGGTGGTTTCTGTGGCAATGACACAAGATTTTTATCAGTGTGCTTCTTTTGCCGAGGAAATGGTAAAGGTAGTTTCAACGATTGTTCCCGTAACGGTTGTGGATGCAGGAATGTTAATGACCGAAGTGTTGCCGGAAAATGCAGAGCTTATTTCGGAAGACTATGATGCATTTGTTGAGTCACTCTTTGCTGAAATGGTTAAGAGAAACAACACTTACAAAGAGGCGTCGCTTGACATGAAGGTTCTCGAACAGTTTGAGCGAAAGGCGGTCGTGATTTTCGGCTTGAAAGCATTGTTTGAGCGAATCACGAGCGAAAACAAAAAGAAATTGGCATTGCTGATTGAAAAGGGCGAAGCGATTTACAAAATACACTTCTTTATGGCTGACGGAGTTGCTTCATTTAAGGAGTATGCTTACGAACCGTGGTATAAGCGTCACGTTTCGGGTTCAGACGGAATTTGGATCGGTGACGGAATTGCGGATCAGTATTCACTTAAACTCAATAAGATGTCGAGCGAATATTATGATGACATCGGAAGCGACTACGGATATGTTGTTGAAAGAGGTAAAGCTGTATTGACTAAGCTGCTCAGCTCAACGCCGGAGGAGGAGTATTGATATGGATAAGATATTGATTGAAGTTTATGCTCCGATTTTGGGCAAAACATTTGATATTTTCATACCGCAGGAGTGTCAGATGTTTGAAATATTGGATTTGATAAAAAAAGCGGTGGCAGATATGTCAGACGGAACATTTGCGGCGAATGACAGTACGGCGCTGTGTAACCGTTCCGACGGAACTATACTGAATATCAATTTATCAGCTTACGAGCTGGGACTGCACAACGGCTCGAAATTGATATTAATATAACAAATTATTTTGGAGGAATGAAAAATGGCAGCAAAAACCATTAAGGTTGATCCCGAGCAGCTCAGAACATGGGCTAACGAGATTTCAAACTTAGGCGGAGATTATCAGAGTAACTATAAGCAGATTCAGGCTTCTGTCGATGAGCTTGCACAGACTTGGACCGGCGAGGATAGCAATGCATACAGAAACAAGGCACATGAGTTCGATGATGATTTTAACAAAATGTTTGAAGAAATCAACCAATATGTAGATTATTTGAACACAGCCGCGCAGAAGTATGATGAAGTACGTATGGATGCACAGTCAAGAGCGAACGCATTAAAGGGCAACTACAGATAATCAATTAGGAGGAATGAAAAATGGCAGAACAGAATATTAGCTCCCAGGCATTAAGGGACGGCGCAGATAAAATGAGACAGTACAACAATTCACTTTTAGATGTACTGAATAATTTCCAGAATAAGATTAACAGCTTGACAAACGTTTGGGTTGGCGATGCTCAGTCTGAGCTTGTTCAGCAGTTTACCAATAAGCTTTATCCCCGTTTTCAGGAGTATTACGACGTAATCAATTCGTATGCCGACTATCTAATCACAACAGCAGAAACTTATGAGGCTGCTGAAGAAACTCTTATCAGTCAGGCAGAATCAACAACAGATTTTGCATAATTGTAAAATATATTTGCTGTAGATTTGCAGTCAATCTACAGCAAATATAAAAAGGAGGAGTATCAAAATGAAGCTGTATAAAAGAATATTGTCGGCATTTATGTCGATTGTTATGCTTACCGGAATTATTACAATGTTCGCTTCGTGCTCAGGCACGAAGGACAAAACGGTTTCCTTGAATGTAGGCGAATATTTATCAGAACTCGCGAATGCTTTTGGCATGTATTCGTATACATCCAAAGATCCGCACGTTTCGGGAATAAACAAAGATAATAAATATTTTGATACAATTCAAGCATGTTTTGAATGGAATGTTATTGACGGTTCAAGTATTGACCTCGAGAAGAATCTGACCAAGGGCTTTGTTGCAAAAACACTCATCAATGCTGTAGGTCAGGAAAACATTGAGAATAAGAGTGAAAAAGAGATAGCAAAAACAGCAACATCAAAGAGCTATATTAAATATAAGTATAAGGGCACATCCGATGTTGATAAAACTGTTACCGACGAAGAAGCACGAGAGTCGATAAAGGCTTCCGTAAAGCTTTGGGCTACTCCTACGGATAAAAAGTCTAAGTCCGAGGCAACCTTCGGAGATAAAACCGTTAACCTTACAGGTCTTAAAGCGGATGATATTGTTTACGGAAGTGACGGCACGGTTGCAATATCAAAAGCAGCAATGAAGCAGCTTGACAGTTCTGTAACAACCGGTGACGAATCAAACAAAATGACAGGCGGAACGTCAAATGGCGGTACGATTAAAGAGGGAGATAATTATATTCTTCCTGCAACTGCGAATAAGTCGGCGACGGCATATACCGCCAAATCCGTAATTGACGACGGAAACTATTATATTATTAAAAACGATTCCAAAAAGCCGGATCTTGAAACCACGATTCAGGAGCTCCATGAATCCGGAACAACAGATGTTAACTTTAAAAAGGCTGTTATAACCTGTGGAGACGGAGTTGTTCTTTCTGAAGGGGAAGGCAACAGCAACATGAATTCGTACGAGAAGCCGGAGGTTGGATATATCGGAACGGATGTTTCGGGTTCGGAAGCGAAAAACACGGGCGTGGATTTCACCAGAAAATTTGAAATCGATAATGTTGCAGTTAACTTAACGGTTGGCGATAACGGCAAGAGTATAGGCTTTGGCATCTCTGCCAAATTCGGAGAAAAAGAGAATGTTTCTGTAAGTTCGCAGTACACATTGAAAAATGTTAAGGCTGAAAATGATATTGATATCAGTTGGTTTAAGGTTAAGTATGCAAAATGTGTTCTCGGCTATGAGCTTGAAGAGAAAAAAACGGCAAAAGTTGCCTTTGTGGATACAGATTTACTTACATACTCGGGTGATTTTTCTACGATGAAAAATGCCAGCGGCTTGAATATCAGCAAGTTCAGTCATGCAGTCAGAACAGCTTCAAACAGGTCGAAGGGACATACTTCAATCAAAATTTGCAGTGTAGATTTGACAAGCATAGGTGTTGCTTCAATCAGCTTTGATGTTAAAATCAATCTGACTATAGAAGGATCAATTGAATTGAGCCTTGTTACAAAGGATGCAAAGGGTCTTGAGTATTCAAATAAGAATCTGAGATCAATTAACGATCACTCTCAAGAAGAGAGCATGAAAGTGACCGGAAAGGCAGAACTTACTCTCTATGCAGGTGTTGCCGCTAATGTTTTGGGTGTTGAAGCACTTGGATTCGGCGCAAGCTTCGGATTTGGATTCACGGCTTCTCTTAAATCGACACTTACGGATTCACAAAGACATCTTTTCTCGCAGGAGGTTATAAAAGGTGCAAGTGAAGATTCCGCCGATGAATTAGCAAAAGCAACCGACGGAAAAACCGTTTCATTGGAAGGAATCGGAGAAGTTTCGTTGAAAATTGAAAATTGTTTGGATTTGTCGGCGTATAAGATTCTTTCGATAGAGTTATCTTCCACTTGTTTGGTTATAAAGCTTACAGGCAAGATGTCTTTTGAAATTTGGGGCTCAGGTGATAAACCCTTATGGAATAAGCATTATGAGGACGGAAAAGAAGTAAGCGCTTGTACAAGGAAATATAACGAGGTTGAAATTAAAGACGACGAGGAAGAAACTACGACAGGCTATAATTTTGAAAAGAGCGATATGATAGATATTGCTGATTTTGCATTGGGCTTGGCTGTCGGAGAAAGTGAGAAGATTACTATTGAAGCCGTGCCTCAGGAATATGAATTCTCTGATTTGAGATTCAGTTCAGAAAATCCGAATGTTGCAACGGTTGATTCTAACGGTAATGTCAAAGCTGTTTCGGAAGGCAACGCAACGATAATAGTATCTACTTCGGACGGAAAATACAGCTCAAGATGCTCTGTATTAGTATATTAAAGGTGGGATGATGAAATGGCAAGATCAATAAGAGTTGATGCTGAAAAACTCAGAAATTGGGCAAACGAAATAAAAGCAATCGCTGAAGATTATCAGTTTAATTACAGTTCTCTTTTGGCTACAGCAGACAGCTTGTCCGGTTCATGGGTCGGTGAGGATAATGTTGCTTTCCAAAAAAAGGTTCATGAATTTGATGATGACTTTAAAAAGATGATGAAAGAGATTTTGCAATACGCTTCATATCTCGAAAAGACCGCTAAGGTTTATGATGTAGTCCGTAATGTTGCTCAGAAAAAAGCAGGAGCTCTTAAGGGTAATTACAATGATGCCGGAGGTAGCGGTGGCGGCGGATCTTTTGGCGGAGCAGGCGCTACAGGATCATTCGGTTCAAGTTCATCCGGTGGCGGCGGATCTTCAGGCGGAGCAGGCTCGTCAAGATCATTCGGTTCAAGCTCATCCAGTACCAGCGGAATGGGAGGTCGCTCCGCTTTCGGTAGCGGTGGCGGCGGAGGAGGAATAAGAGGTTCTTCCAATTCTAATAACAGCAATGGCAGCGGCGGAGGAGCATGGTAATTTCTTGCATCTTATCGGCGCAACCGGTCGGTTTGACAAAGTTAATTAAGTTTTAAATTTGCTTAATAACGAAGCTGCTGTATCGAAATAATGTACGGGACGGTAGGCAAATATTTGCCTGCCGATTACCCGATAATATAACTATTTTTGGAGTGTGTTATTATGGCAATGGATGTGTCGAGAGCAAATGCTCAGGCGGCAAATCTTTCTTCATGTTCGAGTGAACTGAACAGAGCTCTGAATCTGCTCAATTCATATAAGAGTAACATATTGAACAATTATCAAAGCTCTGAGGTCCCTTCAATTATCTCTGAGATAAACAGTATTATCAAGCTTATTAACGGTGCAATGAATGAGCTGAATTCCGTAGGAAACGCCGTCAGGACAAGTGCGAAAAATATAAGGAATCAGGAATTGGCCCGTATTCGAGCTGCGCAGAACGCATTGAACGCTGCAAAAGCAACTCTTGATAATTTAATAAAAAGAAGAAAAAGACTGAATGAACAAATGCGATATATTACGGATCAGAACGAATTAAATAAATTTCGTAAACAGCAATTGATTTTGAACAAACAAATCCTTGACGCACAGAGAAAATATAATAAATGTTATTCTGAACTTCAGGCGGCGAGAAGGTAAAGATATGAGTCTCGGTAACATTACAAAGCAATCCCAAACCGCCCAGCTTGTTATAAAAATCAAGAACGATCAGCAGGTGAACGAGCGGGAGATTTATGCCATTAACAGCGGACAGGTCAGCGGATTGATGCACTTTGATGTGATAAAAAAGAGAAAATGTATTAAGCTGGTTTATGATGTTTCCGGTTACACAACATTAAGAGGAATTTTGAAAAGCCCCTTGACAAAGGATCTTTTTGCAAAAATAATTGACGGGATTCTGTCAAATATTCGTGAGATGAATACGGCATATCTCAATTCTGATTATGTGTTGATGGATTTAAACAGAGTGATGGTAAATCCGTCCACAAGGAAAGTGTATTTTATCTATATCCCCGTTCAATCGTTCGATACACAGACTGACCTGAAAAGTATGCTTATGGAGATGATAAGCCTTGCGAATTATCCCCCTTATGAAGATAACAGCTATGTAAGAGAATTTATCGGAATACTTAATGAGGGAATTAATTTTTCAATATTCAGACTTGAGGAATTTATTAAACAAATATCTGCTCCGTTTGATGTTGAGATGCAAAGCAAGGTTATTTGTCCAAGGTGCAATAATGTCGTGGCTTCGGGAACCAATTATTGCAATCAATGCGGAGCGAAAATTACTATCGGGCAAAAGCGTGAAGCATCGATGTTTAACCCCGCTGCAGGCAAGTCAAGTATTCCGCAGGTTGAAAGACGAACACCCGTTCAATCAGCCGTTGGGTCAAGGGCATATTTGCTGAGACGAAATACAGGAGAAAAGATTTCTATTGACAAAACGGTGTTTATGATCGGAAAAGATGACAGATACAGTGATTATTGTATAAAAGGAAACACGGCCGTCAGCAGGCAGCACGCAGAAATATTGAATTATAATAATCATTTTTTTGTAGTTGACAAAAAATCAACGAACAAAACATTCTTTAACGGGCAGGAGATCATGCCGGAAACTCAAATTGAACTTTTCAACGGAGCAATACTGAAGTTTGCCAATGAAGAATTTGTTTTCTTTTCGGAATAGGAGGTAAAAAATGATTACAGATAAAATTTATGTTGCAATTATTGTCGAAATAGTTTTGCAGACTTTGATTTTGGCGGTTGCCATAGCAGGTATCGTTTTGCGATTGGTAAAATCAAAATCATCCCGAACGGATAACTGCATGGGAAATAATCAGATGTACTACGGCAATCAATCGGGACAGAATTATTACGGCGGAAATTCCGGAAATGTTACATATTGCAGAAACTGTGCCGGTGAGTACGATGCCTCTTTAACGGTATGTCCTCACTGCGGAACGCCGAGGTGATAAAAATATATGAGTGTAATTAAAATAAATGTTTCTACGGTCATTGGCTCGGGTTCCTTGGCAGATTCGGCAAAGACTGTCGTTTCCTCTCAGCGCAGCCGAATACGGTCCGTAGGCAGACAAATTGACGGAAGGATCAGAGGCACTAACGGCATTTCGTCCCGTCTTGACCGTGTATACTCAGATTTAAGGCAGGCCGAGTCGAGAATAGGCAACCTGAAAAATGTGGTTGAAAAATGCGCGATTGAATACAAGAAAGCCGACATGCAAATCAAAAAATTGGCTGATTCAACGGCAGATTTTCCGAATCCGGATGCCTCCAAGGCAGTCGGGGAGAATTTCCTAAGCAAATTGTTAAAAACTAAATCAGAAAAAGAGTGGATAGGGGATTCTATTAAGGGCGAATCAAAAATCTTAAAGGCTTTGTCCAAACTTATTGAAGACAAAGAAGCCTCAAATGATTTAAAATTAACATCATCGGCATTGTCTTATATTGCATCATTATATACTTTTTATAATGCCGATTATAACGACACTTCAGACAGAATTTCAGGCGGACTTAAGATAGTAAAAAGTTCGACTTCAATGTGGGATGGAGTGTATAAATATTTGGAAAAATCATTAAAGACAATGGATGCGGCTCGCTTTGGCAAAAAATATCAAGCAATAGTCGGTGGAGTATCTTTGGTGGGAAGCTTAAGCGGACTCACAGGCAGTGCTATCAACAGTTTTAAGATACTAACAGATAAAAATTCTAAGGGATATGAAAAAATATCTGCTATACTGAAGAATACATCGTCGGCATCCGATGTATCACAGTCAATAGCAAATCTGAAATGGGGGCAGAAGGTTTTGAGCAGAGATATACACGCCAAATATCAATGGGGTGTAGCTGCAAAAAATGCACCAAAACTCGACAAAGTGTCAACAGTAACCTCCGTCTTGGGAGTTGTTGCGGATACCGGAATCGGTGCGGTAAACAAGTATGGAGAAGTTTCTGCCGATGGATTCGTAGATTCACGAGATTTTGCCGAAATCGGGATTTCGGGATCTGTGCACGGATTAACATCTGTTGTAAGCGGTTTGACCTTTGGAGTAAGTGATGTTATTGGATTATCCGACAGTGCCGATGCAATCAGCGACGGAATAGTGAATTTTGCCGACACAAAAGGTGTTGACTTTGCGACTTCACATAGATATTCATCAGAATATGTAAAAAATACAAAGTTTCTTGCAGATTATGCTGATAACCTGGAAAATAATGCGGTGCTCAGAGTAGGTGCATCGGCTGTTGCCGGAACAGGTATGATAGGAGCTATGGCTGTTGATGGTATAAGTGAGGGATGCAGTTGGGTTGGAAATAAGATTTCGGACGGTTGGCAATCTATTAAAAATATATTCTAGAATAGAGAGGATGCAAAACAATGTTTAAAAATTTATTACCTATCGGAAGCGTTATCATGCTAAAGGGCGGTGTAAAGAAGCTCATGATTACCGGTATCAAGGTTTCGACAGAGGACCAGCCGGAAAAATTCTATGATTATATTGGCGTATTCTATCCGGAAGGATATATTGGCGCACAATCATGTTTTCTGTTTAACCATGATGATATAAATGATGTCGTATTTAAAGGATACAACAATCCGGAACGTGAAGATTTTATCGAGTTTTTAGAAAATGAGTTTTATAAAGAATCGGAAATGAAATAATATTTCAGGAAAACGGTTCTACACAATTAAACGAAGAGAATTAAACTTAAAAGCATAGATTACTTTTGAAATTCAATGAGATAATCTATGCTTTTGTTTTGTGTAATTAAACAAGATATGGACTTTACATTTCCTTGCCCGCTGTTGCGGGATTGTAGAGGAAGGGACCGTGTTTTGCAAAACGGGAGCCATGGTAAGGACAATTCCAAGAATACTTGGCGTGGATTTGAAATATTGTCCGATATACAGGATGCCGTCGGACGTTGTGCAGTCATGCAATCCTGCACCGCCCATCTGCCGATATTTTTATCAATTTATAGTGCTTTCAAACAAAATCTTTAAGCTCCGTCAACATTCACCATTTGTAATATTAAATATTTTGCTTTTTTGAGCCTATTTCTTCTGCAAGTTGTCGGTGAAAACAGTTTATGCAAAAAACAAGAGAGCGGAAGCCTTTAAAAGACTACACTCTCTTGCGGTTAGATTAAAAACACAGTTTTTATTTGTCAAACGACGGGTTGAATGCATAAAAATTCTTTGAATTGAGTTTATCCGTTGCAATTCTCAACCCTTCACCGAAGCGCTGGAAATGAACGATTTCTCGTTCGCGCAGGAATTTGATTACATCTCGAACATCGGGATCGTCAACAAGGCGAAGAATGTTGTCATAAGTCAGCCTTGCCTTCTGCTCGGCAGCCATGTTTTCCATGAGGTCGGCAATGGTGTCGCCTGTTGACTGCATTTCTGCGGCGGACCATGGCAAACCGCTTGCCGCTGTCGGATAAACACCTGTTGTGTGATCGACAAAATAGGTGTCAAAGCCACCGCGTTTGATCTCGTCATACGAAAGGTTCCTTGTCAGCTGGTGGACGATCGCTCCGATCATTTCAAGGTGCCCGAGCTCCTCTGTGCCAATATCCGTCAGCAATCCTTTAAGCTCGGGATATGGCATAGCAAAACGCTGGCTGAGATATCTCAGCGAAGCTCCCAACTCGCCGTCCGGACCGCCGTACAGTAAAGGAATATAACTTTATGTGTGAAAGAAAAAAACAAGTCTTTTCTTTGATTTTTCATACACAATTTTGGCAATCACGGTACGCAGGGTTTCATTTTTGGCTTTTTCGCTTACCGATGCATCTGTGACTGTTCGTAAAACCTGACGTATTTTTTCGCTGAATTCATCAACGTCGATTTCTTCAGCTTTATGTGAATTTCGTTCGCGCTCAAGTTGCTTTATTGCTTTTGTGATTCTTGCCTTATTCTCACGGTACTCATCGACGGTATCTATTTCGGCGAGGAAGGCCTCTTTTGCTCTTGCAAGCCTTGCATATTCCTTTTTAATTAAAGCGTCGTAATCGACCGTCTGAGTGATATTTTCGGCATGTACAAAATTGAATTGCTTGTTATTGACGAGCCTTTCAAGGTTGGCTATTACGAGCTTATTTGCTTTGCTGATCGACAGGCAGTGAGAAGTGACACACTTCCCCGTACCTTTGGTGTAAGCGTAACATTGCATTGACGGGCAGGACGTACCGAGCATTGTCAATGTAGCTCCGCACTCGCAGCGCATAAGACCTTTTAACATCCATTCTACCTGCTGATCGGGTCGCTGATTCTTGCCGTACATTGTCTGTATCTTTGTCAGCTTTGCCTGGGTAGCGTCCCACACTTCCTGAGAGATAATCGGCTCGTGAATACCGTCTACAATTACAGTACTCGGATTTGAGAAGTCTCTTAATGAGCTTGCACGGCCGTCGGTAGACCAACGAATTTTGCCGACATATACGGGATTATAAAGAATATATCGTACAGTCCGAGCTTCAAACGGATTTCCCCTGTGGGTTCTGAGACCTTTTGCAGCACATTTCAGAGCGATTTGACGCATTGGCAAACCGCTGAGAAAGTCGTTAAATATCTCTATAATGTGCGGCGCTTCGTCGGAATTTATAATATATTTGCCGTCCTGTATGTCGTAACCGTATGCCGGAGGACATAAGGCTTCACCTCGTGAGAGCTTTTCAGTCATTCCACGCTTTACTTCTGTGGAAAGATTGATGAGGTAATATTCGTCCATCCACTCAATAATACGCTCGATCAGATCGCCGAAAGGGGAGTCGATAATCGGTTCCGATATACTGATGACCTGTATGCCTTTTTTACGTAGGATGTTCTTGTAAACAATGCTTTCCTCTTGGTTTCGGGCAAATCGTGAGAATTTCCATACAAGAATGGCGTTGAACGGAGGCTCTTTCTCCTTGGCAAGGGCGATCATACGGTTGAATTGTGTCCGCTTGGTAGCCGTCTTTGCACTGATACCGTCGTCAAAGAAAATAAGCTCTTCGGGCACTTCAATATTATTTTTCTTTGCATATTCTCTGATGAGCTTCTTCTGAGAATCGGGGGAATATTCGTCCTGACGCTCGGAGGAAACTCTGATATATGCAGCTGCTGTTGTCATAAAAAACACCTGCCTTATTTTTGAGTAAATTAAACTTGCAAAAACGAAGCAGATATGATAATATATTTACGCAATCTGCTCCTTTTTAATGTGTATGTGTGTGGATTGTATCTTTTGCCGTTCGGTGTTCCAGCGCCGGGCGGCGTTTTTTTACTTCTATTGATGCGAAAATAAATCACAAATCAGTCTTTCGGGTAGGTGTCAAAGGTTTCATTTGTTGAAATGTCGATTACGGATATCTCGAGGGGATTTTTATCCTGCGAGAGGACCTGGTAAAAGGCGACGGCGATATCAATGTTCAGCATTGCGAAGCTGTCCATGTTTTGAGTATAGGCTGCTTTATCTACGTACACGGAAATTTTGCTGAAGTTGTTATTGTAACCTATCTTTTTAATTGAGGGATAATTGCCGCTTGTTACGATCTCATTCAACGTCTGAATGGTACTTTCCTTGGTTTCGGCAACAATTTTATTGTATGCACTTTTTTTGATTGTGTATGTAACCGAACCGTCGGAGTTTAATTTTACAGCAGTGTAACCGTTCGCTTTATCCTCTGCGGTAAGCTCTGTACTCGGCTTTGTCTTGGAATCGGCATAGAACGATGCCGGGAAAGTTATATCAACAGTTAAAAGGTTATTATCAACCCAGTCGTCCTCAACGAGGTTAGTGTTGCTTGAAGGCTTTGCGGTGCTTGCTGTAGGCTTATTAAGCTCACCGAAGATGAGTATGCCGGCTGAAACAATTATTGTAATGCTCCAAATCAAAACTACCGTAACGATGAATTTCTTGTCAACTTGCTTTTTCATGATTTTATCTCCTCAAAATTGATTTAATGACCATTGTTTATGATTATTTTTATCCTCTGCTTGACTTTACGCTTATCAAACAGAGGATTCAACGTTTAATCAGGAAGATTGTCTACGGCGTACCGATACATAAGGTCTGAATAACTTTTTGCTTTCTTTAAAGCATTTTGAAATTTTCTGCTTACAGCGGCTTATGTGACAATTTTATTTTCTTTCTTATCTGAAATGATTTGCGCTGCGGTGGTGGTAGTGCTGTTACCCGAACTATCCGGGCTTGAATCATTGGTAACGCTGATAATGAGGGCAACGGAAATAATTGCAAAAGCAAGGATCGCTATTATAAAAGCCCACATACAGCCCGTTTTTGCTTTTGTCTTTTGTATGCTTGATTTAAGATCTGCGCCGCACTCGGGGCACTGTACTGAACCGTTGGGAATAACCTTTTTACACTTTGAACATATCATTTTCAATATCTCCGTTATTTTATTTCTATTACGTTGCCAATTTTACATGTAGCGACATATTGTAGTTTTGTAAATCGATTTTTAATTTCAACATTAAAATCTAATTTGTAAAAAGGTACGCTGTTAATTTTTAATCGTATTTTGTGTGTACCGACATTTAATTTATAAGAGCCTGTATTGCCGTTAAAAATTGTACCGTAATCTATGCCGTCGATTTTTATACGGATACTTGCCTTTTTATTGTAAAGCTTTCCTGTTGTTGCTGTTATGAAAAGATTTGGTTCTTTTACGATTTGATTTAATCTCTCCATTGCATTTCGTGCAATTGCATTGTCAAAATCCAAATCCAAAACACGATTATAATAAGTTTCTGCTCCGTCAGTGTCGCCTCTTTGCATATACTCGGAAGCTCTACGGAGAAGATTAGCAATTTCGGTTGAGTGATCAACGCCGACATTACCACGGTGTTCAATAACCACCTTTTCTTGCACAATTTTTGTGCCGCAATAGGAACAGAAGCCAAATTCTCTCGAATCGTCCAACTGAACCTGTGCGCCGCATTGCGGACAAACCATCGGAATAAATCCCATTTTTAACACCCTTTCAATTAAAGTCATTTATCACACCGCAAGGCGGTTATGAACAGAATTATGAATTTTTTCGCTTTAAAATTTTGCCCTTAATTCGACTACTTTTCCTATAACAATAACCGGGAGGGCATTGACCTCATCGGGTGTATAGAAGAAAGGATCGTATGTAGGGTTGGTTGATACAAGCTTAATACCTGCATCGGTTTTATAAAATTTCTTAACGGTTGCATCGTCACCGTTAATAAGTACGACGGCAATTTCGCCGTTTTCAACGGTTTCCTGCTTGCGAACTATGACAACATCGCCCTCGCTGATCTTCGGTTCCATACTGTCGCCTTTAATCTGTAAGCCGAAGAACTCACCTGTCCGAGCCTGTTCCTGACTGATTTCTTCATAATCTATAATGTTTTCAATAGCAGTCATCGGTATTCCAGCCTTGACATAGCCGAGAACGGGGATTTGAACAGATTTTATGGAGTCGTCATAATTATCATCATCGGTTACGCCCATTATATCTATAGGCGAAACTTTAAGTATTTGAGCAAGAGCGGCTATACGGTCTCTTCGCATGTTGGCTATGTTGCCGCTTTCCCAACGTGATACAGTAGCTTCACTCACTCCCACATAATCAGCGATTTCTTTCAATGTAAGATTGAGTTGCTTACGGCGTTCGTTTATATTCACTATATCACCTCCATCTGCCATCATTGTAACACTATTTTGCAAAAATGCAAGGCTTTTTACGAAAAAAATCAAAAAATCTTGCAAAAAGGTATTGACAAATAAGAATGACGTGCTATAATTGACTTACGGAAACGCAAGAAAGCGAGGTGAAAAGATGTTTAATAAAGATGAGTTTTGTGGGAAGATTAGAGCCTGTGGAATGACTATTGAGCAGACAGCACACTATTTAGGCATAAATACCGCCACTTTAAGCAGAAAAATAAATGGTTCAAGCGATTTTACCCGTAATGAAATGGAGTTACTTCGTCAAAAGTTTTCTCTTAATCCTAAGGAGTTTATGGCTATTTTTTTTAGCTAACACTTACGTAAACGCAAGAACAGGAGGCAACTATGAATTACCCTGAACATACACACCGCAAAAGAGGACTTCAAACGGCGCAGGTTGTTCAAGTCATACGAACCGAATCAGTAATCGGAACAGGCGAAGAAAATGACCCTTGCCGAAGAGTTGTTGAATACTTCACATTCAAAGGAAAGAAAATCGGAACAGTTGATGTTCAAGATTTGTATGAAGTCTATACAGAACAGGAATAATTTACTTTCGCTCGATTTGAAGGGCTTTTTCTACAAGCAACTCGCATTCTATAAATGAGACCATTGTTTTTAGAAAATCTTTAAGGTTGGAAACATCATAGTTATTATGCTTACGGATATAATGTGCTTCATCATTGCCAAGCCAAGCACATCGTTCTGCAAGAACCTTTATCTTGGGGTTATCGATTTTTTGCAGTATAGCGGTGCTTAATGGCATCTTAGATATTTTTTCTATCTCATTAGGTTTCATTTTAATTAAATAGTCTTTAACAAGAAATTCCAGAGCTTTTCGATATCCAAGACCGCATATCTCATTCAAATTACTTTTTTCAGCGTAAAGAGCTTCGTTATAGATATCAACAAATTTGGGTGATAATTGTTCTATTTCAGGCTGAAAACTTTCTTTACGAATTGTTTTAGGTGCTAAATCAAACAACTGAGAATTTAAAGTTTCTCCGTTATGAACCTTTGAATTATAAATAGCGAGAAAACTTTTTCCACAATTATTACAGTGATATGTGACATAAGTTTGATATGCAAGAATTGTATTGTTGTCAGTGTCATATTGAGGTGCACGATGTGCAAATATATATTTCCCGCCAAAAGAAGCATTGCACATGGGGCATTCTTTTGGGGCAACAACGTATTCCTCAAAATTTCCATTATATTCAATATCCTTGTATTGAATTCTAACTTTCATATGATATCACCTTTTCTGCTTTTTGAAAATTATATCATATAAAAAAGGTAAACGCAAGAACAGGAGGTCGCTATGAATTCTGATCTACTCAAACAATTAAGAAAAGAGGCTGGATTAACTCAATCTGATATGGCGCAAAAGCTGGGTTATAAACATAAGACCGGATATCAAGCACTTGAATCGGGTACGGTGAAAACAGAAGTGAATACGGCATTTAAGATTAAGGACATTTTGAAAATGAAAGACGAAGAGTTTGATGCCGTCTTTCTTGACAAGTCATTAGCTGTTGAACCGATTGAAATTCCCGAAGCAAAGCCTGCTGATAAAGAAACAGAGCTTGAGCAGCTTGAAACTGTGCTCCGAGAAACAAAAAAGAGCTATATACAAGGCATACAGCTCGGATTGAGTATTTCGGCATTGATTATTTCTGTTATTGCTTTATCAATGCAAATATGGAGGTGACGTATGGCACCGACAATATTATCACTGCTTATGTGGTGGGTTGCAATTATCGGCACATTGATAATGCAGCGTATAAGTCAAGCGTGGAAGGCTTATGCAATATACGCTGCGATAATAGCTACACTGTTCACTTTATTTATCCGTTGGTATTATGAGTAATTTACAGCATAACAGGACACAGTGAAAAAATTCACGGAATTAAGGAGTGTTAATTATGAAAAAGATAAATGCACTCAGAACGGCAAGAATAGGACAATTTTACACACACATACACATTAAATATATGACGAAAGGAGCGTGTTAACTATGGCCGGAGAATTGACCTGTTACAACATTCTTATTAAAGAGGACGGAACGGAAGTACCGTTCGACGATCTCACGGAAGAAGAAAGAGCGGATTTCGCCGAGCGTGCCGGTCAGAAAATGGCCGAAGCGTTTCAGGACTGGTTTTCAAGACACCCCGAGGAATTCTGAGGGGCGATACGGACAAGCATTGAGAGGAGCTTTTAAATGGAAAAGTTTATACATAAGCACATTTATTACATTGCCGCTACCTTGATTTTTTTGATAGGTCTTGTGGGCGGAATACTTATAGGAAGCATAACCGGACAAGCAGTACCCGAAAGCAAAACAACGGCAGTTTCCGATGAAGCAGATCACATTGTATCTGTTATGCTGTCGGACAAGCCGAAAAGTCTCGGAGAGTTCAAGCTGACGGCATATTGCACCTGCTCGGAGTGCTGTGATGAATACGCTGACGGTTATACCGCAACAATGACCGAAGCTACGCCCGGAAGAACAATAGCGGTTGATCCCGACGTAATTCCTTACGGGACAAAGGTAATTATCAACGGTAATGTGTTTGTTGCCGAGGACTGCGGCGAAGCAATCAAGGGCAACCGAATTGATGTTCTCTGCGCTTCACACGAGCTTGCAGAACAGTTCGGCGTTCAATATGCGGAGGTTTACATTGCAAACGAATAAGGCTCGCTTGAGCCTTATATGAAGGCGTAGTCAAAAGGTAAGACAACAGACTTTGACTCTGTGATTGTGGGTTCGATCCCTGCCGCCTTTGCCAAACCCATAGAAAACCCTCTGGATTGTTACCTCCATATATTTTTCATTCTTTCCATTTTATTAACTCAGAGGTTTGGAACGGACACCGATACAAGTACAGTAAAAAGGGCATTCGGTTGACGGCTCGGAACAGACGAGCAACACGGGAACGTAATTCAACGGCAGAAAGTTCGCTATATGGACAGATGTGAGTTCGACTCTCACCGTTCCCGCTTGGGTGTTTTCCCATTTTTTCTCTTTCATAAATGATGAGCCACGACGGATGTGAATATATCATTGCTCTCGGAATCCGTGCGGTGAAAATCCGCAATATTTTTAGAAAAGGAGGTCAGAACGATGCAGCTTATATCAATGGTTGAAAGAATTCTCGGAGATGAACCGGGTGTTGAAGAATTCACCGATGCTTTTAACAAGGCTCAACAGAAGCTTCACAGAATTATTCAACGTGAGGGCTCCGACGGCGGACTTCGTTTCGGCGGCAGTTATTTTGCACAGCTTATAGCCGAGCAGATAACAGAAAAGAGAGCCTCCGATTTAACAGAAGCTCTCTACAAAAGCAAAAGGCGCACTGCTCACACAGATACGCCCCACATCACATTGACTATTGTATCACTTAACGAACGATAAGTCAAGTATAGAAAGGATGAAAAATTTGTCAGAAGTAATTGAAACCACTGCGGAACAGATTGTTGATGTTCCGACAGGTAATGATTTAATGGCAGTTACTCAGCTGCCGGTTATCACAGAACAGCTTGAAACGCTTACAAATGTAATCAAGGCGAAAGTCGATTATGCACTCAGTCTCAGCGTCACTGAAGAGTCATATCGTGAAATTAAGAGCATAAGAGCCGATCTGAACGCAGATTACAACGACCTTGAACAGCGCAGAAAAACGATCAAAAAAGCTATCAATGCACCGTATGAGGCGTTTGAAGATGTCTACAAGAGATGTGTTACACAAAACTTTAAGCCTGCAATTGACGAGCTGGGTTCCCGTATTTCAGAGGTTGAAGCAGGTTTAAAGGAAGAAAAGAAGCAGAAGGTTCTGCAATATTTCAATGAGTATTGCGAGCACAAAAACATTGATTTCGTTTCGTTCGATTCGATGGGATTAAAAATCAATATGTCGGGCAGCTTGAAATCTCTTAAAACTGCTGTTACAGAGTTTATCGACCGAGTTTCGGATGATCTTGAAATGATTAAGGTCCAGGAGCATTCGGCAGACATTCTTGTTGAATATAAGAAGTCTTTGAATGTGTCACAAGCAATCCTTACGGTACAGAACAGGATAAAAGCTATCGAAGCAGAAAAGGCAATGATGACAGAGCGTGAAGCAGCTATGAGAAGTGCCGAAGAAGCCGCCGCAAAGGTTGATGAAGTCCTTGAAGAAATTGAACAGGACGAAGCATTTGAGACTCCCGAACAGCTTCAGATGCCGACAGAAGAACAAATTGAAGAAGCACCGAGAAAAAAATATACGGTTGCGTTCAAGTATTCGACATACGACCTCAATTCAATCAGAGAAATCAAAAACATAATGGAAAGGAACGGAGAATATGAACAACTCTAATGCGGTTGCGGCACCGCAGAAACCAAAATTCAGCGTGGCTATATCTACCGACAAATACCGTAAGCTCATAAATAATACCCTCGGCGATCCGAACAGAGCAAGACGCTTTGTTGCCGCTATTTCATCGGCAGTTGCCGTAAATCCTGCTTTGCAGGAGTGCGAGGCGGGATCGATACTTTATATGTGATAGAGGTAATACTTTCAGGAGCACTTCTCGGCGAAAGTCTTAATCTATCGCCGTCGCCGCAGCTCGGTCAGTATTATCTCGTGCCGTTTAAAAGCAAGGCGAAGAAAGACCGTGAAGGACGTATTATTTCACCCGAATGTACCAAAGCACAGTTTGTCCTCGGGTATAAGGGATATATTCAGCTTGCAATCAGAAGCGGTCAGTACACTAAAATCAATGTAATTGAGGTAAAGGAAGGCGAGCTTGTTCACTTCGATCCGATAACGGAAGATGTTGATTTGAAACTCATTGATGATTACGAAGCAAGAGAAAAAGCGCCGACTGTCGGTTATTGTGCGACATTCCAATATCTTAACGGTTTCCGCAAAACGATATATTGGAGCAAAGAAAAGATGCTTTCTCATGCCGATAAATTCAGCCCTGCGTTTTCAAAGGAAAGCTACTACAAAATACAGAACGGTCAGATTTCTGACAGGGATATGTGGAAGTATTCTTCATTCTGGTACAAGAACTTTGACGATATGGCAAAGAAAACAATGCTTCGTCAGCTCATCAGCCGTTGGGGTGTAATGAGCATTGAAATGATTACCGCCTTTGAAAACGATAACAAAGAGATTGAAACTACGGCGAACGGCGATTTTGTTTCATCTGAAACTGAACCAACAGAAACACCGGCATTAAATTCACAGCCGGAGGTGACAGAGGTCGAGGAACAGGTTGACCTCAACAGCCTTGATTAAATATAACATCATTTCCACAGGCTCACAGGGCAATGCAGTCATTATAGAAAAGGTCATACTGATTGACTGCGGTGTAGGTTTTAAAGCCTTAAAACCGTTTTATTTGGATCTGAGATTGGTGCTGTTAACACATATCCATTCGGATCACTTCAATAAGAGGACAATCAGACGTTTAGCGGCAGAAAGGCCGACGTTGCGCTTTGCTTGTTGCAGATGGCTTGTTGAACCCTTGACAGCCTGTGGTGTGTCAAAAAATAACATTGACATTTTGGAGTTTAACAGACTGTACGGATACGGCTTGTGCAACGTTATCCCCGTTCCACTCGTTCACAATGTCCCGAATTGCGGTTGGAAAATACATTTTGCTAAGAAAGGCAAGATGATATATTGCACCGACACGAACAACATGAACGGCATTATGGCTCTTAATTATGACTTGTTTATGATTGAAGCCAACTACGATGAAAACGAAATAGAGGAGAGAATCCGTCAGAAGAAGGAAAACGGCGAATACGCCTACGAACTCCAAGTGATAAAGAACCATTTATCAAAACAAAAATGTGATGATTTCATATACCGTAACATCGGGCCTAACGGCGGTTATGTTTATATGCATCGGCACATAGACAAAGAGGTGAACGGCATTGATAACGACAGCGAAAATACTCAAGGTAGTTGATAATCAGCTTATATTGGCACCGGATGCAGACCTTTCAAGAGAAATTGCAAAGAAGCATATAGGAAAGGTTGAAATTCGTTTGAACGATGGAAGAACGATATCCAACGAACAGCGCAAGAAGATATTTGCGATTGTCAGAGATATTGCTATTTGGAGCGGACACGAGCCTGAGTACATAAGAGCTTTTTTAACCTGGGATTTTTGCTTAAAGTCGGGTGTCGATGCCTTTAGCTTATCAGATGTCGATATGACAACAGCAAAGGATTTCATAACATATTTGATTAACTTCTGCTTTTATAACGATGTTCCGACGAAGGACACGCTTCTCAATCAGACTGACGATATCGGGAAGTATCTGTATATGTGCCTTGAGCATCGTAAATGTGCAATCTGCAACAAGCCTGCGGAAGTTCATCACGTTGACCGTATCGGAATGGGCAGAGACCGTGAAAAGATAGTTCACGTTGGCCTTAAAGCAATAGCTTTATGCCGAGAGCATCACGATGAAGCTCATCTCCGAGAGAAAGATCTCTTCCAAGAGTATTTTGTATACGGTATCAAGCTGGACGAATATCTTTGCCGCTGTCTTAATCTCAATACCAAGAAAAGGCGGTGATCGTGTGGCTCGTCCTATAAAGGACGGGGTTGATTACTTTCCTAAGAATACAGACTTTTATCAGGATGATAAAGTCAGACTTTTAAGAGCAAGGTTCGGCGCAAAAGGTATGTATCTTTTAGATTACCTTTTGTGCGACTTATATGGCAAAAATGGATACTACATAGAGTGGAATGAAAACAAGTGCTTCTTAGTGTCAGACGGTGCGGGTTGTGGTTGTGATTCCGGCTTAGTAAAAGAATTCATTACCGGGTGCTTACAATGTTCTTTCTTTGACGAAAGGGTGTTCAATGTGTTTGGTATTTTGACTTCTTCTGGTATCCAGCGGCGCTATATAAGAATGTTTAACAGCCGTGACGAAATTCAAATAATTAAAGAATACTGGCTTCTGAATGTTGAAGATAAAAAAGACGTTCCGCTTAGTGTTCTTAATAAGATTACTTTTAAAAGCCTTAAAAGTACCGAAAACCCCGATAAAAGTACCGAAAACTCACAAAGTAAAGTAAAAGAAAATAAAGTAAATAAAAGTAAAGTAAATAATATTAGCTCGGAGCAAGTCGAGCTTGCAACCGAGCCGACGATAATTGCTTTACCGATGATTGACGGTAATGACTATCCTATATGCCAAAGTCAAATTGATGATTGGGCAGATGTTTTCCCAGCGGTAGACATATTGGCAGATCTAAAGCGTATGAGAGCTTGGCTAAATGCCAATCCGACAAAGCGTAAGACCCCGAGAGGGATAAAAAGGTTTATTGTGACTTGGTTATCAAAAACTCAAGACTCGGGAGGTACAAGAGGATACAGACCGAAACCGTCATATGATAAGACTGATCCGACAGCTTATACCGGAGAGGATGACAGCGAGGCGTTTTTAAGATATGCGAGAGAATTGGAAAACACGTAAGCAAATATGTTCTGTTTGCGGCAATGAATATACACAAAGATATGTTCCTTACATAAATCTTTGGTGCGGTGAATGCGACTGTGTTATCAATCAAAGAAAAGCAGATGAGCAGAAATGGCACGAGGCGCAGCGCCAGCGCAAGATTGAAAGGAATATCCGTAACAGCAATATTCCGAGGTTATATACCGAAAGTACGTTTGAAACATTTGAAATGAGACCCGAGCTCAAAAGGGCATTTGACATATCAAAGAAATATGCTGAGCTTTTTCCAAAATTAAAAGAAAACGGCAAAGGGATATTGTTTATCGGCAATACGGGCAGTGGTAAAACACACCTTGCAATTGCCATTGCACACGAAGTCCTTAAGCAAGGCTATATTGTCAAATTTGCTTCTCTTACAAATGTAATTGCACAAGCAAATTGTGCAGGCGATTACGGAAAAACGGAAGCGGAAACGATTATGTCACTTTCAAAGTGCAGTTTGCTTATTCTTGACGATATATGCGTAACAAATGTCAGCGACAGATGGAAACGGGTTTTGTTTACGATCATTGATAACCGTGTCAATGGCGTTAAACCTACGATCTTCACCTCAAACATTTCAAACGCCGAGGAAATAAAAACGCTGTTAAACGAACAAATCTATGACAGGATAACAGGTAGCTGCACCACTATCAATGTGACTGCCGAATCCTTCAGAAGAAAGAAGAGATAAATTGACCTACGATGATTTTTTAAACAACAAAGTCTGCGTGGCGGCAGACAGCGGATTTGATGTTACAGACGATGAAATCAATCCGAATTTAAAGCCGCATCAGCGTGAAGCTGTAAAGTGGGCTTGCAAAGGTGGCAGACGAGCGCTGTTTGAGTCTTTCGGTCTCGGTAAAACAGTTCAAGAACTTGAATTTTGCCGACTTGTCTTGAAGCATAACGGCGGACGGGCGTTGCTGGTTCTCCCGCTCGGCGTTAGACAGGAATTTACGCATGACGCCGTGAATTTACTCGATATTAATCCGCCGAAGTATGTCCGAACAATGGACGAGATCGAAAGCTGTACCGATGAAATATGCATGACAAATTATGAACGTGTCCGTGACGGTGACATTGATCCGAAATATTTCTCATGCGTATGCCTTGATGAGGCGTCGGTTTTGCGCTCGTTCGGTTCTAAAACATATCAGATGTTTTTACCGAAATTCAAGGGTATTAAGTATAAGCTTGTCGCAACGGCAACGCCCGATCCGAACAAATACAAAGAAATAATCCATTATGCCGGATATCTTGAGGTTATGGACACCGGACAGGCTCTAACAAGATTTTTCAAGCGTGACAGCACTAAGGCGAACAACCTTACACTTTATCCACACAAGGAACAGGAGTTTTGGCTCTGGGTGTCATCGTGGGCGCTGTTCCTTAATTCACCGGCTGATCTCGGATTTGATTCAACAGGATATGATTTGCCGCAAATGGATATACGGTATCACAAGCTAACGTCGGAAATCAGATATCAGACCGATCGCAGAAACGGTCAGGTTGAATTTGAACTTGATGCGGCGCAAGGGCTTACACAAGCGGCGAGAGAAAAAAAGGACAGCCTGGAAGCTCGTATTGCCTGCATGAAAGAAATTGTTGACAGCGCACCAAACGACCATTTTATTTTATGGCACGACCTTGAAAGTGAGCGGAAAGCGATTAAAAGAGCTCTGCCGGAAGTTGTTGAGGTTTACGGTTCGCAAGATCTCGACATCAGAGAGAAAAACACAATTGATTTTTCTGAGGGCAAAATCAGACTTCTTGCAACAAAAAAGATAATCAGCGGTTCGGGCTGCAATTTTCAGAAGCATTGCCACAGGGCGATATTTGTCGGCATAGATTATAAGTTTAACGATTTTATACAGGCAATACATAGAATTTACCGTTTCTTGCAGACGGAGAAGGTCATTATCGACATTATCTACACTGCAAATGAGCAAAGCATTCTTGACGAGCTGCTTGCGAAGTGGGACAGATTTAATTATCAAGCTCGGCAGATGTCTGAGCTTGTCCGCAAAAACGGTATAAGCCATAAGGTAATTATGGAAAAAATGAGAAGATCAAAAGGAGTGAAAAGAGTGGAAGTTAAAGGCGAAAGATTTACGGCAGTCAACAACGACTGTGTTGAAGAAACGAAGTCAATGCCGGAGAACTCGGTTGATTTGATCCTCAGCTCAATCCCGTTTTCGAATCACTATGAATACACACCGAGCTATAACGATTTCGGACACAATTCCGATAACGATAAATTCTTTGAGCAGATGGATTTCCTTACGCCGGAGCTTCTCAGGATTTTAAAGCCCGGAAGAATTGCGGCAATCCATGTCAAAGACAGAATTCTTTTCGGTAATGCAACCGGTGACGGAATGCCGACGGTTGATCCATTTAGCGACATGACGGTTATGCACTTTACAAAGCATGGCTTCCGTTATATGGGAAGAATTGTAGTTCTAACGGACGTCGTCAGAGAGAATAATCAGACTTACCGTCTCGGCTGGACTGAGCAATGCAAAGACGGCACCAAGATGGGTGTCGGTTGTCCGGAATATGTTTTATTATTCCGAAAGCTGCCGACGGACACCACAAAAGCCTACGCTGATGCACCGGTAACCAAAGATAAATCTGATTATACCCGTGCACAATGGCAGCTTGACGCACACGCTTTTTACCGTTCAAGCGGTGATCGCTTGTTGACAAAGGAAGAAATCAAAAAAATGAGCGTTAAGGATATCCAAAAAGCATACAAGAAGCAGTCAATATCCAATATCTATGATTTTAATCAGCATGTTGCAATGACCGAAGCCCTCGATGATGATGGCAAGCTCCCGGCAACATTTATGATGATGCCGCCTGCTTCGTGGTCGAATCAGATATGGGACGACATCAACCGTATGCAAACGCTCAATACAACTCAGAGTCAACGTTGTAAAAATTTGCATGTTTGCCCGCTTCAGCTTGATATCGTTGAAAGAATAATCAACAGATATTCCAATGAGGGCGACCTTGTTCTTGACCCGTTCGGCGGACTTATGACGGTACCGTACACGGCCGTAAAGATGAACCGCCGTGGTTACGGAATTGAGCTTAACGCTGATTATTTCCGTGACGGCGTCGGATATCTCAAAAGCGCCGAAGAGCAGTGCGACACGCCGACTTTATTTGATTTTATAGGTGAGGGAGCGTAAATGTAATTTAGTGATATACAGCTCAAACCGAGAATATTCAAAAACGCATCGAGAGGAGAAAAGATAATGGCTGATTGTAACAAAACTATTGATTTTTTAAGAGAATATGCACGGATGCACGGGAAACAAAAGGCGAAGCATGACAAGAAGAAAATGTATTGTGAAGACTGTCCTCTTGCTGATCTTAGAGCAAGATGTTACTCAAATTGTATCCAGGCAATGATGAAATTTCCTAAAGACGCAATTCATATTGTGCAGAAATGGAGCGATGAACATCCGGTAGAAACAATGATTGAACATTTAAAGACGCAGCACCCAAAAGTACAATTAGATGAAGATAATGTTCCGCCGTTTTGCCCGCCAAATATAGGCTATGAAGAAGATCATAGCTGTGATAAGGATTGCGTTAAATGTTGGAACAGACCTTATATAGAGGAGAATGAAATATGAATAACCTTATATCAGAAGCAAATGACTTGTTAATGGCGGCGGGAATTGAACAGAACCCCGAATTACTCAGAAAGGCAATTAACAAAATTTCAATGCAGATTTCACAGGCGTTAATGCCGCTCAATCCAATGAATTTGCCATTCGTTACAGCGGTTCTTTTGAGTTATACAGAGCTTCTTGAAAAGCAACTCAAACCGGAGCAGTATGAAGCCTTTTTTGCAATGAGACTGATTATGAAAGACGATGCCGAAAAGTATACGGTAAAAATTCCAATAACCGATATAAGAGGTGAATAACAATGTCGGATGTAATTAACTTATTTGACTGTGACAAAGATTTCAAAGTGCTTGCGGTTGAACGCATAAATGAGGAACAGAAAGAATTTAAAGGCGATAAGTACGGAAATGCGGTATATACATACGTTGCAAATTCGCTCAGAGATTTTTGTAATCAAGATGAACGCTTTGCGGAAGCTGTTGTTAAAAGTAACAGAGGATTTGCGGAATGTATCAAAAACATAATGAAGGGCTGCGGTAATGCGATTTCCGATATCGAAGTCTACCGTAGAGCAGCAAAGTTTTTCTTTCCGGACAGCGAAGTGAGCTTTATTATGACGATTAAACTCGGTGAGTTTCCAACGGAAAAATATCTTTCTCAAAAGAGTACTGTGGAAAGTGAGCCGAAAGGCAGTCAGATAAAGAAGTCTGAGACTAAGAAAAAAGCAAATGCGGAGAAAAAGAAAGACCAAAATATAATTCAACTTTCTCTTTTCGGTGAGGTGTGAATTATGCTGAACAAAAAAGAGCTTAAAAAAATTCCTCTTTGCCCGATTCCGAAAATCGGCAAAAAGGAATTGAAAGACACAAAATTTGTCACCGCAGTAAAGGTCGTCAAAAATCCAAAATGCGGACAAATCTTTGTTGCCGATAATTATAGCATTGATGATAACAAATTGCAAGTAAGATTTTTTGCAGACAGAAAGAACAGCATAGTTTATGATGTTAAGTCGGATCAATGGGTAGACAAATATTTGACCCCGATGTTTACCGACAAAAACAATTCATACCGATCTTGCGTTTCGACTGCGGTCAACGAAGATATTGAAATTGCCAAGAGCTTTTTCGACAATCAGTCCGATTATTTTTATATGTCAAAAACCGGTTGGCAATATTACCCTACCCACGGAATAATTGCGGTTATTGACGGAGCGATCCAAAGACGAAAAGCAGAGAAAAGGCAAGAGGCAAATGACAGAGCGGAGGGCTTGTTTGAAGAAAGACGGCACTGGTTCCCGAAGTATAACGACAAGGTTAAAAAATTCTGTAATGATGTCGCTTTCAAAGAAACCTACATATTTTTCTCAAACAAGGGCTCGGATCATATACGAAAATGCACCTGTTCCCGATGCGGCAAATTGTGGACAACAGCGGAAAATGTTAAGCACAAGTCAGAAACGGTATGTCCAAAGTGCAAAAGTAAGGCTTTATGGTGGGCGGAGCGATATGAACATTGTATAAGAAACATAACAACCATTGTAACGCCTTATAAAAAGGCAAATCAGCTCATTTTACGTTGGGCGGTAGTAACAAGACGGTTCTCAGAGCAAAAGCCTTTAATCGCCTTTGAGGACGACGCTTACACGTTTTACCTGAACGAAAATGGCAAACAGAAAATAGTTTCATATTTCAAAACCAACAGTTATTATGCAAGCGGAGAGTTCACAAAGGCTTTTATCAATCAAACTTGTTATCACGATGCCTATGTTTATACCGGAGATTTGAAAAGGACGTTCGGTGATAAATATTACAATGTCAATTTTTCGGAAGTTCTGAAAAACCAATACAGTCCAATGAACTTTATCGGACTTTTAGATAGTTTGAAAAATTATCCGCAAACCGAATATCTTTGCAAAATGGGATTGGCATCGTTAGCATCTTATTTTATTCAAACTGACTTTTTTAATGACGGTTGCAAGATAAAAAGACAATATCTTGATATGTACCGTAATATGGGCGTGACTGCTTCTGAGCACAGGATTATAAACAGCACAGATAGGTTTGTTCACGAAAACGATTTAAAAGAGATAAGATGGTTACACAAAGCCGGAATGACATATGATTGTTTGCAACAGGCGCTTCAATATCAAAGACCTGACATATTGCATGATTATTTATTACGTCAAAAAGCTATAACGGGTGCTCCGATTTCACACATAAATTATTGGCTTAGAGATTACTACAATATGTGCGACAGCCTTGATGTTCCGATAATGGGGCAGACTGCAAGGCCGAAAGATTTAAAGAAAGCTCACGATATAATCCTCAAAAGATACAATGAGGTTAAAAATCGGATTGATGCAGAAAAAAGCAAGGCGGCATTAGAAATTGTAAATCAATGGTTTAAAGGCTATGAAAAAGACGGTATGTGCATACAAGTTCCGCACGAAAGAGCTGACTTCATTCGTGAGGGACAGGCACTCAGCCATTGCGTAGGAGGAGAACATTACTATAAAAATCATATTGCAGGAACGCAAATGATATTTTTTATTCGCAAAGCTGCGTTACCGGACAAGCCGTTTGTAACCTGCGAGATTGATATGCGTACGGGCATGGTGCTTCAATGCTACGGCTTTGGAGACTCTGTTCCGCCGAAAGAAGTGAAAAGGTTTGCAAAAGACTTCGCAAGGTTCATTCAATCTCGGATTTCAGTTGTAAGAAAGGCGGGATGATTTTGATACAAAGAATATATCCGCAAAAAGCCGGTGCCTTAAATGAAGCCGAACGGCTTGAAATAGCAAAACTGCTTATAAAGGCAGGATATGCCGTAAAAATCGGAATTGAAAAACCGAAAAATACAAACGTTTACTTCATCGAATATTGGGATGAACAGACAAAGAATGATACATAAAAGGAGTGTACATATATGAAAGTCGAAAAGACTGAAATTGCAACAAAATTGAAAAAGCTGAAAGGTTTTGTGAAGTCCGAAAAAGAAACGGTATCGGGTATTCTTTACAAAGACGGAATGCTAATTGCTTCCGACGGTGAGGTGATAGCAAAAGCTGTATTGGAATGTCAGCCTGCGCTGGATGAAACATTTGTGATACCGATAACGGCAGTCAATTTTATTGATAAACTCCCACAGGGAGTCGCAGAGATTGCAGCGGATAAATCAACCGTTAAAATTAAATGCGGCAAAGCAAAAGGAGCATTTGCAAACGTATCAGTTTTTGGGGGATTTGATGATGAGACGAAGTGGACTGCGGCATTCTCGGATGAAAACGGTGAGGTCTTTGAGAAAATCAAAAAAGTTATTCACTGTTCGTCAAAAGATGCAAACGGATCAAACGTAACGGTCAAAGGTGTGTATTTTGACACATTGGATGGGGAAGTGTCAATTGTAGCATGTGACGGATTCAGAGCTGCGATATCACATTGCAAATGTCGGTCTGAGGCAAAGCCTATTTTGGCTCTCGCTGCGACACTTCAAAAGATTATGTCGTTACATAACGGTGAGCCGACAGAAGTCTTTACCTCAGGAAACAAGACGTTGTTCAAATTCGGTGACTATGAGATAATCACCAAACAGTTGAGCGGAACTTTTTTGGATTATAAAAAGATATTCACAACTGAACCCGGAAAGGCGGTTTTCAAAATATCAAGGAGCGGCGCTTTGGATATTCTGAACAGAGCAGAAGCCTGTATCGGAGGAACACAAATTCCCGTTATGCTTACTGCTTCGGAAGATAAAACTGTTACTTTCAGCGTTTTGTCGTCAACAACGGAATTTAATGAGTCAGCCGAGATTGACGGCGTTATCACAGAGACGATTGAAATAGCTTTCAATCCAAGATATCTGATTGACTGCATAAAAGCATTTCCAAAAGAGCAAATCGAAATGACTCTTTACGGCCCGACACGCTTTGCTATGTTTTCTGCAGGAGAACTTCAACAGATTATACTTCCAGTCAGAACAAGGAGAAATAAATAATGGCGGACATAAATACAGCGACATTCACCGGTCGACTTGGCTCAGACATTGAACTTAAATGCACACAGTCAGGCGCTTCGGTCTGTTCGTTCTCTATTGCCGTTGAGAGGCGAAAAGGTAAGGACGAAGAAACAGCAACGGTGGATTGGATTGACTGCGTTGCGTGGAGATCAACAGCCGAATATTTGTCAACATATTACGGAAAAGGCAGAAAAATCGGTGTTTCGGGAAGACTTCAAACCCGTATATGGGAAGATAAAAACGGACAGAAAAGAAAATCTGTTGAGCTTATCGTTGAAAGCGTAACACCTTGTGACAGCAAGAGGTCAGATGCAGCGGAACAGAATGTTGCAAATATAGATCATTCCGATTTTGAGGAAATTCCGGGCGAAGATGATCTTCCGTTTTAATTTGAAAAGCCCCATCTGAAAAGGTGGGGCAGAAAGGAAAAAAACAATGATTTTTGAATTTAATATTATGAGTTTTGCTTTTGGCGGATTTTTCGCCTACGGGCTCTTAGGTATAGGTTTAGTTGTATATTGCTTGATCTGCGGAGGAAAAGACGATGACAAGTAATGCAAATTGGCAGGGCAACTTGTTAATAAACAACAAGCGTGAAATCCTTGCCGGAGTTATTCGTAATAGCGGTGGATTTGTCGTTGTTGCATTCAGGTCAAAGAGCTATATTGACTTTGACGGATTTCAAACTTTAGAAGACGCAAGATGCTTTGCGGAAAGGGCGGTCGGATAATATGAAGCTACATACTGTATCGGATGTTTTTGAGCTTATGGGTACTGAAATACGTCTTGTTGGAGGAAATGGCTGGTCGAGTCCGATTTTTAAGGTTATCAGCAATTATTCAGCAACTCAATGTGAGCGAACTTTTGTTTTTCCACCGGAACATAACGTATTTAAAGCGTTGCAGAGAAATCCAAATGTTTTTATTTCAACGGGCGACAGATTACTAACAATTTTTGATTGCGGTGAAATACTTGACTGCGGAAGAGTTGTTGCATCGTGGGCAAAAGTTGAGGTGGTTCAAAATGACTGAACGTGAAACACAGAAAAAGATAATTCTTGAGCATTTGGCAATGGGAGAAAAACTGACACCAGCCGATGCATTCCGGCTTACGGGGTCAACACGTCTGTCTGCTCGCATATATGACCTCCGACGTGACGGATATGTAATCAACACCGAAATGATAACGGTTCGTAACCGCTTCGGCAGAACGGCAACGGTCGCACAGTACAGCATGGAGGCGAACTCTATTGAGCAAGTACAATAATCAAAAAATCAGAGTAGGCGGAGAATTGTTTGACAGCAAGCGTGAATATAACCGTTGGTGCGAATTGCGCTTGCTTGAGCGCTCCGGCATAATCTGCAACTTACAACGACAGGTAAAATTCCGCTTGATTGACAGTCAGAAAACATCAGAGCGAACAGAACGCCCGTGTGATTACATAGCTGATTTTGTGTACTACGAAAACGGTAGCCGTGTTGTTGAGGACTGTAAAGGAATGAGAACCGACGTGTATAAAATCAAACGTAAACTTATGCTTGAAAAATATAACATCTCGATTAAGGAGACTTGACTATGAATACTAAAAAGATGAGGATCGTCCTTGATGATGGCGCATATATGCCTGTTAGAGGGCACAAGACAGATGCAGGGCTTGATATAAAAACGCCGAAGGATGTTACCGTTCCTGCAAAAGGATCGGTAATTGTTGACACGGGAGTACATATTGAATTGCCACCGAATACAGTTGGAATGCTTAAAAGCAAAAGCGGACTGAATGTTAAATACGGAATAACCTCAGAGGGCGTAATTGATGTCGGATATACAGGCTCAATTGTTGCAAAGCTCTATAACCATAGTGAAACACATGTCATTTTGAAAAAAGGCAACAAGATTACCCAGCTTGTTATTATTCCTATTGTTCCGGTTGAATTGGAACAGGTGAGTGAACTGATGGCTACAGAGAGAGGAGCGGGCGGATTTGGCTCTACGGGTAGATAACCATGAAATCAGTAATAAGAACGGAATGTCTGCCGAAGGAGCAGAGGGTTGCTATTCGGAGGGCATGTCAAAATGAGATAAAGAACCACAACAGACGAATGCTGAAGCTGGCATGTATTGCACTGCATCAACGGTACGGTTTCGGACGGGAACGGCTTTTCGCCTTTATTGAAGAAATGTCGGAGCTGTCAAGCGGCAGAACAGACGATCCTGTCTATTGGCAGCACATAGATAAGCTTCTCACCGAAACACTCAAAATGGAGTGGGACGCCGAGAATTACGAAGAAATGGGGGAGTAGATATGGAAAATTCGAAACTAAAATGGCTTGATAAGCAATGCAATGTCTGCGGTCGTCAGTTAAACAGTTGGGATGAACGATGCAGTAAGGCTCTGAAATATCGCAATTCGGTTTGTGAAAGTTGTATTGCAAAGGAGTATGATATGGACGTGAACGTTTTACGAGGACGTTTAGAAAACTGGTTCGGTATGCGCCCTTGTATGGGTATCTGATATGAAACTTAATAAAATCACCCAAGAATTGCTTGATCTTGGCTACACACGGGAAAATCCACCGGATAAGTTTCAAAAATGGGATGACTTTTACGGCGGTTGGCAATACACCATAGATCAAGAGCAAAATATGATAATTGAGGCACCATGTGGAATAGTTGGAAATGCTTTTGCGATTGCCGCAGGGTCATATTGCAGTTGGCTCGGTATTGATTGGTGCTTGGAAAATGACAATGCCTTAATTGCTTGCCCGTTTAATAAGGCTGATTGTGCAAAGAACAATCCCCTAATCGCTGATAAGAAGATCGCCGGAAGAGTTCAATGTTCGGTACATATTACTCTAAAATCATTTGATTACGACAGCTCAATCGAAAAGATACGAGCCGAGTACGAAGCAAAAAAAGAAGAGCTGTATCAAAAATTCTGTGATGATCGAGACGGCAAAGTTTGCCGAAATATGAGCCACTTTGATAACGAAAAAGGCAAGTGGAATATAAAATATGATCCTATCTCTTGCCTTGACTGTAATTACTGCACGTTACTCGACAGGGATATGGGTGCCGAAAAAGGAAATGTCTTTTATGACGTCAAGACTACTCAACTGCAACACAACAAAGGCTTGATTCCGGACGAAAAGGTTAGCTCAATCATTAAAGGCGTGAGGCTGTTTGATAAAAACAGAAACCTTGAACTATGCAAGATAATAGCTCGGTGTGGACGCAAAGAAATAGAAAGCAAAGTCAGAATGAAATATTCAAGAGAACTACACTTTGCCACATATCACAACGAATTCTTTGAGGTCGAGGTTTTGAATATCAGAGCAGAAAAAAGAGAAAGTCGAGACCTTGAACAAGACTTGCGGGATATTGCAATGGGTATAGAAGTTTTGCATCAATCGGACATTGATAAGTCAGCAAAAACACATAAAAAGGAAATGCGTGAAAAGCGCGTAGAAGATAAGATCAAACGCATAAAAAACAAAGTGTTGAGTGGAGATATTAAAAGTCTCTCCGGTTCAGAAAAGCGTCAACTTGATAAGTTGTTAGATAAGGAAATTATATCTACAAGCGAGGTAGAAGGTTGGCAAACAGAATACAAAAACAAACAGCAGTACAATCAAATGAGCTTATTTTAGGAGGTAACAGCATGGGCTTAAAACAGCAGCCGAAGTGTAAAGACAAGACATGTCAATTCTGCACCGGCAAGTATTGCACAATTTTGAAGCAGAAGCCTGACGTGTGCAGATTTTATAAAGCAAAGGAGATAAAGCAATGAGCAAATTTATTGACGCAGATAAACTTCAAGAAACCGTATATAAGAGAGTTAATAACCCTGCAATAAGAGGTTGGTTAAATTTGCTTATAAACGAGCAACCTACCGCCGACGTCAAAGAGGTAAAACACGGCGAATGGATTACCGACGAAGATGGTTTTGTAATTTGTTCAGAATGTGGAGAAGAACACACATGGGACGATTTCCGACCGTCATTTTGTGATATGTGCGGTGCTCGAATGGACGGAGGTGTTAAAGAATGATTGAGTTTAAAAAAATAAAAGACGGATTGCCGCCTGTCGGCACACCTCTTATCGTGCGAACATTTAACAAGGTTGAGGACAAACACGAAATTAAATACCCTGTTTATTATGTCAAAGAACCATACGAAAACAAATACGCTTGGTACTTTTTCCCTGCTTGTGAGGGCATATGCAAATTGTTGCCTGAATATTCAGAAGTTATGGAATGGGTTACATTGATTGAGGGGGAATATTGATGAAAGAAATATGTGGAAATTGTAAATACAACAGAAGAACATTTGACGGTCATTGTAATGCCGAGTTTTGTTGTGGCAATGAAGAATCGGACTATTACGCAGTTCCGACAGCTTATGATGATACTTGCGAGGATTGGGAGGAAAAAGAATGAGATGTGATTGTTGCCCATTAGCTCCGTATGATGATATTTGCCCCGAATCCGAGGGCGAATACGGAATAGAGTATAAAGACGGCTCGTTAGGTTGCCGACACCCATGGAATTGGATTGAAAAGCGAGATAATGAATGTTCTGAGTATTATGGCAATATGGGAACGGATATGGGAATTGAAATAGATTTGACAGAATCGGAGCTTGCACGAGCGATAGAGCTTTGTAAACATATGGTAGGGCTTGATTATAAAAGTCCTTATCACCGACACGGTAAAGCATTTTACAAGCCGTACCGAAATTATTATGAAGCACCGAAAGACGGCAATCCGATTTTAGATAAATTGCCGTTTGCCATTATAAACAAAAGGGTAGGCGATATATCAATTTGGTATGAGCTTACAGAACAAGGTTTAGCGTGGCTCGGAAGGCAATTAAAAATAACAATACGGGAGGTGTAAACAATGGCTGATAATAAAGGTTGCGAATATTGCGAAGGAAGAGCGTACACTAAAAAGCCGTTTACTGTTGATTATTCGATGAAAACGATAAACGGTAACTGGTTGCCAAGAAAGGACGGAGACGTATGAGCATAGTGCTATTTGCAATGATTGGAGCGGCGATTGACGCAGGAACCTTTTACTGGGTTATGTTTGCAATATATTGTTTGTTTCAGATCATCGGATGGATAACGAAAGATTGAAAAACCGAAAGGAGCTAAACGTGAATTTCAACGATTCTCACATTCCGATTTGCAATGTGAATTTTATAAACGGCATAAACACATCACAGGTTTTTTATTGCCCAAATTGCGGTAAAAGGCTCAAAGTAAATCAAAGACAATGTGAATGCGGGCAACTGCTCAGATGGGATATCGAAGGAGGAAAGACAATGCAGTTAAGCGATATCGTGAAACTTGCGGCAAAAGTCGGAGCGGAGGCGGCAACGGCGGAAGCTGCACGAAAAGAGAATCAGCGGCAGAAAGAACTGAAAGACAGACGGCTTTATAACACAAAGCTCTTGCTTACAAATTACCGTGAGTTTAAGGCTTGCAGTAAAGAAGCTATTTTCAAGGCTTCACAGGCGGATGAGCTTATCAGTGTGCTTGATTTGATGTGGGACCCGAACAATCGAACCGATGCAGTGGTTGAGAGCATAAAGAAGTCAGCGATAAAGACGAAGATCATTATGACACACATTGACGCTATGCTGTCGGTGTACGGTGAGATCGTTGCGGTTTCGGATAACGATATTGACCGCCGCCGGTACTACATAATGAAAGCAAGATATATTGATGATGAAGCTCGAAGCATACAGAGCCTTGCGAAAGAGTATTTCATTGATGAACGAACCGTTTACTTTGATCTCGATATAGCTATAGAAAAGATGTCAAAGCTCCTTTTCGGCATCGAAACGATACGCAATGATTGAACTTCAAAATGTCTTCATTGACTATTCAGAAGCGGTGTAGTATAATGATATCGTAAAATTTTATGTTGAGAGAAGCACTGCGGATTGTATGATTCGCAGCGCTTTTTTGGTGTATGATGAATTCTGAATTGATAAGTGCAAAGAACATAATTGTTGCAGGTGAATATGATTTTCCTGTTATGAGAAAATGCAGAGCAATTCCAAATCGGTTATTGCCGTTTAACTATGCAAAAACAGCTAAAGATTATGATTGCTGGCTTCATTTCTTTATAGACGATTATCAATTTGAGAGACTTTGGAACAGCCCTCAAAGATATTTACCTCTTATTAAGAAGTTTAACGGAATCTTGGCTCCCGATTTTTCCTTGTTTTCGGATATGCCGAAATCTCAGCAAATATATAATTGCTGGCGAAACAGAGTTTTGTCTGCATGGTTGCAGGATAACGGAATCAAAGTAATACCTGTGATTGAGTGGAGCGATAGAAAGTCGTTGGAATGGTGTTTGGATGGAATACCACTGAACAGTACAATTGCCGTTCAGACAAACGGATGTTTTAAGAGTTCGGCTACAAAGTTGAGTTTCATAAAAGGAATGGATTATGTATGTGAAAAGCTGATGCCAACGTCTTTAATTATATATGGCAGGGGAAACGAATACAAAAACTATTTTCCAAACGTACATTTATTTGAATCCTATTGTCAAAATTTGAAAAAGAGGTTATAATATGGGTGGCGAAAAAGATTATTTGGAGTCCGGAGGATTTTCAAAGTATGAGTATAGAGAGGTTGGATATACCGATAATGGTATAAAAATTATACAGAAAAAGTACGGTAAAGCCAATACTCCGATGAAATCAAACACTCCAAATACAAACTATGCAAAGATAAACAATAGATCTAAAGAACTGGATCAAGTGACATCTTACAAAGGCAGGCAGAAGCAGAAAGACATTGACACAGGCCATATCCACGTTAATCCTGGGGATAAGCGCAGATTTGAAAAAGAAAACATACATGTGCACGACTATGTGAACGGCAAAAGACTACAGAATGCGCGCAGTCCATCAAAAAAGGAAAAACGTATGATAATGATTGCCAGATATGGAGGGAAAAAGTGAAGTATTTAGGATTTGAAAGCCTTGAAGAAATGGATGAGGCCATCAATTGCGGCGGATTTGACATGGTACAAGGTGACCAGGGTGTCTACTTTGATGTTGACGGCTGGGGTTACCGTGTTTATGAAGATGGTGTTGACAGACCGTATATGGACAACCATTATGCGACACTTCAGGAAATGATTGATAACTATATTTTCCCGGACGGAACTCCGCTAAAGGGATTGGTTGACGGAACTATTCCCGAAACAGGTGATGAATAAACAAATTGAATGATTATGAAGCAGACAGAATTACGCTGTCTGCTTTTTCTTTTGCAGATTAACATAACAGCGAGGTGGTGAAAGTGACTTGAAAACCAAAAGCCCCGAAAGGGAGAAAGCACGCAAATTGTACCTTAAAAGTGATAAGACGGCAAAGAACAAAGAGATTGCTGAAAAGTTGGGCGTTTCGGTATCGCTTGTTGCAAAATGGAAGAGCCAGGACAAGTGGGACAGCGAAGATTTACCGAAAGAAAAGGTAAAAAGTAAAGGTAAAAACAAATCAAAAGGTAAACCTGGAGCTCCTTTTGGCAATCATAACGCTTTTGCAAACCGAGGCGGACCGCCTCTTGGGAGTGTCAACGCATTAAAACACGGCGGTTACAGCCAAGTGTATTGGGATACGATAGACGAAGCCGAACGTGCTATGATACAGGATATGCCCGAAGATGAAGAAACAATGTTGCTCGATCAGATCAAGCTGTTTTCGGTAAGAGAACGGCGCATAATGCAAGCTATTGAAAAGGTAAAAGGTAAAGACGAGCAGCTGACAAATACAACGGTAAAGACGGAAGTACGGATGGATAACGACAGCAACGAGACGGAGGATGAAAGCCCGAAACCATATACTTTGGTAACGTCAACCGAAAACAAGCATAACGTTGTGGCAAGGCTTGAGGACGAGCTGACAAGGGTTCAAAGAGCTAAAAGCCAGGCAATAGCGACACTTTCAAAATTGAATATCGAAAAACAAAAAATTGCACTCATAAAGGAAAAGGACGATGTGGAAATCGAAGATACGTCAGAAACGGATGCGGTGATATATGGCGAAAACATTTCATCAGAGTAAAACCATTCCGTATAACTTCGGACAGAAACACATTGACTATATCCGAAAGAGTGCAAATTGTATTTATAACATAGCTGAGGGCGCAGTTCGTGCAGGAAAGACGATAGACAATGTTTACGCTTTCGCTCACGAGCTCTGCACAACACCCGATAAGATCCATCTTGCAACAGGCTCGACGGCGGCGAACGCAAAGCTGAATATAGGCGATGCGAACGGCTTCGGGCTTGAATACTATTTTAGAGGTCAGTGCCGATGGGGCAAATATAAGGGCAATGAATGTCTTGTGATACAAGGACCGTCAACAGGGTACAAGCAGAAGGTTGTTATCTTTTCAGGCGGGGCGCTTACAAACAGCTATAAGAAAATTAGAGGAAATTCGTACGGAATGTGGATTGCGACAGAGATCAATCTGCATCACGACGATACGATAAAAGAAGCGTTTAACCGTACGCTTGCGTCGAAGCGGCGTAAATTCTTTTGGGATTTAAACCCTGATAACCCGAATGCGCCGATTTATGTCGACTACATAGACAAGTATCGCAAAAAAGATGCCGACGGCACACTGCTCGGCGGTGTAAACTATGAACATTTCACGATTTTCGATAACATAAACATTTCCGAGGCTTCACGGCAAGCGACAATAAGCCAGTATGATGTCGGGTCATTATGGTACCGACGTGATATTGAGGGCGAGCGTTGTATTGCCGAGGGTCTCGTTTATGCTTTATTTGACGAGAAACGGCATATAGTTGACGATATACTTCCACCGAGCCCCCGACATCGTTATTTTGTTTCGATCGACTACGGTACAGTCAATCCTTTTGCTGCAGGCTTGTGGGACGTTGATGAAGCCAATAAAGCAGCGACAATGCTCCGGGAACTGTATTATTCCGGCAGCAGCAACAATCGAAAGAGCGATGAGGAATATTACAAAATGCTTGATGAGTTCATCGGCGAATATGACATCGAGTGGATCGTAATAGATCCGTCGGCTTCTTCGATGATAGAAGCGATAACAAGGCACGGAAAATATATCTGTGTCGGAGGTCAGAATGATGTCAGAAACGGTATTCAATGTGTTACACGTTTTTTGAGAGCCGGAAATCTGCGGTTCAGTAGAAGCTGTGAGAACACATTCAGAGAATTTAGGTCGTATTGCTGGGATAAGGAAGCAAGCGAGAAAAACGGCAAGGACGAAGTAATTAAGAGGAACGATCATGCAATGGATATGATTCGTTACTTTTGCTATACGACCCTCAGAACAATATTCTGGTGGGTTGCAGGAGAATAAGAGGCGGTGAATAATATGAGCTTTGGTTCTCGTCTCATAGGGAGGATCAGAAGAATGTTTAATTTAACAATGAAGAATGCTTCGGAGGCGTTCGGTATAGATATCATACATTCCCCGGAAATGTATGCGGCACAAAGCAAGTGGAACTCCATTATTACGGGTATTCCGCCTTGGCTTGATGCTGAGGATGATATTGAAACGGTAAATCTTGCTTTGCTTATGTGCAATACAAGAGCAAGGCTGACAACGCTCGATATAGGCGTTGCAATGAGCCAATCTCCGAGAACAGAATACATGCAAAGCGTAGCTGATAATCTGTTATCAAAGGTCGGGGAGAAGCTGTCAAGAGGGCTTGCTCTAGGCGGAATGATGATTAAGTATAACGGTGAGTCTTGGGACATAATGTACCCCGGGCAGTTTGCTGTTACGGATAAGGACAGCAACGGCAATATACAGGGCGCGATTTTTTCGGTTCAAAAGGTTCAGGGCGATTCTATATATACAAGGCTCGAATGGCACAGATTTGAGCAAAGCGGAACCGGTAAGACTTATCGAATTACAAACAAGGTGTTCAAAAGTCCTTTGAACGGTAATGATGAGCAACTCGGCAAACCTGTTAAGCTCAATGCTGTTGAAGCGTGGAAAGACATTGAGCCCGAAGTAAGAATAGCAAATCTCGATAAACCGTTATTTGCCTATTTCAGAGTGCCCGGGGATAATTTCATTGACGAATCGTCTCCGCTCGGCGCTTCGGCGTTTGCGGGAGCGATATCTGAGCTTAAAGCGGTTGATGTCGCAATCAGCCGTAAGAATGCAGAAGTTGAGGACAGCAAGCATATTACTTTTGTCTCACAAGTCGCTATTCAATCGGCACAAAAGCAGGGAACGAAACTTCCAAGGTTCGTTAAGGGGCTCGGTGTCGGAATTAACGCCAATGAAAACTCGGCTATACATGAGCACGTTCCAACAATGCTGACGGATCAGCGCATTAAGGATATCAACTTTAACCTTTCACTGGCAGGAACAAAATGCGGATTCTCTGAGGGCACATTTGTAATGGACGGTCAGACGGGTATGATTACAGCAACACAGGTTGAAGCCGATGACCGTGACACAATTCAGTTAATAAAAGATACCCGTGACGCCCTCAGACTCGCACTCGATCAGGCGCTTTACGGTGCAGATCAGATTATAACGCTTTATAACCTTGCTCCACTCGGACTTTATGATATTGATTACAATTTCGGCGATATTACATACAGCTATGAAGAGGACAAGGCTTCGTGGAAGCAATATGTAATTCAAGGCTGGGTTCCCGCTTGGAAGTATTTTGTAAAGTTTGAAGGTATGAGCGAGGAAGAAGCAAAGGCTCTTGTTGCAGAAGCACAATCGGCAAAGAAAGGCTTGTTTGAGGAGTGATATAAATGCTTACTCCCGAAGAATTGGCAATCATTGCCGAGACAATGCAGCCGCATCTTGATGAGCTGAATATGTGGATATCACAAGATATGATTCGCCGCTTTATGGCTCGAATGGGACGTGGCGAAAAAGATCTTTTGAGCGGTACCGATCAATGGCAGGCACAGGTTTACAAAGAAGCGGGCGGTTTGTATGAGGATTTGCAAAAGGAATTACACGAATTTACAGGCAAGTCCGAAGATGAAATCAAGGCTATTTTTGAAGATGCGGGTATAAGAGCTTGGAATGCTGATGATATTTTCTATGTTGCGCAGGGCTTTGAATCTGTACCGTTGCTTAGCTCGGAGCGGATGTTAAATATCCTGACCGACTGTTATCAAAGAACCAACAATGAGGTCTACAACTTTACGAGAACGACAGCAAACGAGACTCAGCGGCGGTTTATCAAACTGCTTGATTCAACGCATATGAAAGTAATGGGCGGCGCACAATCCTATACTGCGGCTGTAAAAGAAGCTGTAAACGAGCTCGCAAGCACGCAAACGGAAGTTATTTATCCGTCGGGACATAAAGACACGATCGAAACGGCGGTTCTCAGAGCCGTAAGAACGGGCGTTGCACAAGCAAGCGGAAATATGACGCTACAAGGAATGGAAGAGCGAGATTGGGATTTAATAAGAGTCTCAGCTCATCTCGGCGCACGTTACGGTGACGGCGGCGAAAATCCGGGTAATCATTACTGGTGGCAAGGCAAGTTATACAGCAGAACGGGCAGAGACAAGCGCTATCCTGATTTTATAACTGCAACGGGCTACGGAACAGGTGAGGGTTTGTGTGGTTGGAATTGCCGTCATTCATACGGTCCGGGCGACCCCGAACATAATCCTTACAAGGAATATGATGCAGAGGAAAATAAGAAAGCCTATGATCTCTCGCAAAAGCAGAGAAAGATTGAACGTACTATCCGAGCTGACAAGCTGAAAGTTAAAGGGCTTCGGGAAGCTATCGACTGTGCAGAGGATAAGACTTTAAAAAAAGAGCTCTCTGAGGACTACGAAAAAGCCTCTGCAAGGCTTTCAATGCATAATGCAGAATATAACCACTTTTGCGAAAACAACGGTCTGAAACGCTATGATGACAGATTGTCAATAGCCAAGTGGAACAGGTCGGAAGCTATGAAAGCGGCGAGAAAAGCACAAGAACATCATAAGCAATGGAAAAAGGAAATTGGCGCAGATTCTTTGCCGGATTCTCTTGAAAAATACTACGATATAAAGTATAATAATCCCAAAGAATATGAACTTATTAAGGGATATTCATATGCGGTTAAGAGTTCTCAAATATCTCCGATTGTTGGATACGATTACTATAAAGATGTTGCAAAAAACATAGAAGAAACTTTTATAGGAAAACTAACGTCAGACGGAAAAGAGATAAAAGCATTTACGCCACACTTTGTAAATCGAACAATCGGTTATACGGCAGAGCCTCGCAAGAATATGCGGCAAGGAACACCGTTGGAATACTCTTTGGAAGCATTGATAAAAGGAACTGCTACAAATCCTAAGATAACAAATGGCGATCTCCGTTGTAGATATTGTGGAGAAAAGGCTTTTGTTACATTTAGTTTGACTGATGGTAAAATTGTTCAATGCAACTTGAGAAGCAAGGAGTGATTTCGATGGTAAAAATAAAAAATGAAGATATTGATTTTTTGAAGAAACATATCTTTAATGATGATACCGAAAAGTTAGATAAGTTATTGAATTCTAAAAATATCAATGACCTTCTTGATGAATTGGACAATTGGTTAGCTTTTGAAGGATTTGATAAAAATTACAATCTTAATAAAGTCGGGCTTCGGGTTCAAGAGATTTACGACTATATATACGCATATAACTGTTCATAAGGTATATAAGTGGCAATGACTTGTTTTAAGGAAATATATATATAGAAAATTGAAGAAAATATATGACGGCCGTCACAAATGATGTGGCGGCTTTTTCTATGCCCGAAAACAAATAAACAGGAGGTTTGAACTTGAAAATATTTATATCACAGCCCGTGATGGGCAAGTCGGATGAGCTTATTGCCGCCGAAAGAAAACTGATTATTGAACGGGTCAAGTCAATGTACGGTAATGACGTTGAAATCCTTGACAGCCTTTTCAATGATTATAATACATCACATATAAAGCATCCGCCGGTTGCGTTCCTCGGAAGATCTCTTGAGGTTCTTGCACAGGCGGATGTTGCCTTTTTCTCGAGCGGTTGGAAATCGGCAAGAGGCTGCCGTATCGAATATGACGTGGCACGGCTTTACGGCATCAGAGTAACCGGTGATGCATCGTGATCTGTCCTTATATTAAACCGACAGAGATCGAAACTCAATCGTAGTTTCAAAATGCCGATTCATCAACACAGACATTAACGGATGGAGTAACGGTAACATCAAGTACAGTTGTTCCTCAGAAATGCAGGGAGAATGATTGTGCTGTATGGTATGACGGCAGATGTCATTATAACAAGTAAATATTTATAATTACGCTCTGTTTTTGCAGGGCGTTTTTTTATGCCCTTTTTTAGAAAGCGTCGGGGCAGAACCGGCAAAGGGCACCATTATCAGACTGTCGGCGGTCTTAATAATGCCGAAATCCGCAGGGTGCGAGCATCATCCTTAACAACTGCTTAGCGGATAACAGGAGGTTTTTGTAATGAAAACTGAAGAACTCAAGGCTCTCGGTCTTTCCGATGAGCAGGTAAGAAGCGTTTTTGAGCTTAACGGTAAGGAAATCGATAAGCAGAAGAAGCGCATTGCTGAGCTGGAAGCAGATCTCGAGAATGCAAACGAACAGTTCAAGCAGGCAGATGAGACCCTGAAAAAGTTCGGCGATATGACGCCCGACAAGTATCAGGAAGAGCTTGAAAAGTACAAGCAGGCGGCAGAAGATGCAAAGTCCGAGTACGAAAGCAAGCTCACACGAAGAGATCAGTCGGAATGGATTGATCAGAAACTGGACGAATACGGAGTAGCTTCACCGTATGCCCGTAAACAGCTCAAGGCAGAGTGCTTGTCTGAGGATAGCGGACTTAAATGGAAGGATAATACCTTTTTTGGCTTTGACGACTTTATGAAAGCGGCAAAGAAGAATGACAACGGTCTTTATCTTTCGGAAGAAGAGAAGCAGGCTGCGGCAAAAGAAAGTGCCGCAAAGGAAAAGGCGGCGAGGTTTACCGGACCAATGCAAGGTGACGGCACAGGGACGGAAACAAAAGCCAAAGTACCGCCTAAGATTTTTTAAATTAAGAAAGGATTGATATTTTATGTCACGTATCACAGCATTGTCAATGTTGACAGAAGCAGAGGGCAAGGCTTATCTTGCCGAACGTTACGGTGCAGTTATTGAGGGACTTCAAAAGTCGCTCGTTTCCGCATCAATGAAAAACAAGGAGCTCTCGGGCGATCCCGACGCAGGTTCACTTGAAGCAAAGAGATTTGTAAATGCCAGTGCAAAGACGTACGGTACTGCGAGAACAGCAGGTAAGGGCGATAAGGTAAAGGCTCAGGCAGTTACAGTTCCGCTCGACCAGGACAAGGAGATCATTGAGGAGCTTGCGGAGAAGGACGTACGTCTTTTGGGCGTTGAGGGTGTAATCGACCGCAGAACAAACAACCACGTTCTTGTTATGAACTCAGAGCTTGACAAGAAGTTCTTCGCTTGCGCCGCAGACAACGCAACAAGCGTTAATCTTACGGGATATGACAAGATCGAGGATAAGCTCGAAGCATTTATCCAGGAGCTTGAAACAACTCAGAATGATTTCGTTGACGGTATTCCCCGTGAGATTATGAGACTTGTTCTTTCCCCGAAGTATTACGGACTTATCCGTAATCAGCTTGATAAGCAGGAGAGAGCGAATGTCGACACGGGTACAGAGTCATTCAATGTATGGCACGGTGTTGAGACACAGTCTTGCGTTCATCTTCCCACAGGTGTTGACGCTGTTATTATGGCTGACGGTGCGGTTGCACAACCCGTTTATTCCAACGGCTATAAGGCAGAGAAAATTCCTCTTTCGGACGACTATGCCGTTGAGCTGTTCTTCTATTACGGCACCAAGGCGGTTACCCCCGACCTTATTTTCAAGCCGGCAACATTTACAAAGGTCAATACAGCTTCGGAGACCTATGACAGCTCTAAGACGTATTACACCGAGTCGAACGGCGTTTACACGGTAGCCGAGATTACCTCTTTTGCTTCGGGTACTACTTATTACACGATGAACTGAGGTGACGGCAATGCTCTTTATGAATAAGCGGACGGGAAATATCCTTTCCGCTACAAACAAAACGAGCATAGCTATGATGCAGGCTTCGGAGAACTATACAGAGTATAAAGTCACACCGAAGCCTGCCAAGAACGGCAGAAAGAAGAAGCCGGCAAAGGAGGGCTGAGTATGTATTCGACAAGTCAATTCTATGTTGAAGAATACTTCGGGAATGAAATCCCCTTGGACGATATAAACAAGTATTTGAGTCGTGCTTCTGACGAGCTTGACACGCTCACATACGGTCGTTTAATCAAAGCCTATCCTACGGAACAGATATACGATGAAAAAGTCCAGAAAGCCGTTTGTGCGGTTGCTGAGTGCCTTTACAAGATAGAGGAACAGCGCAAAGCGGTTGCGTCAAGGATTGATACTGACGGAAAATACACGGGACCGATATCCTCAATAAAAGCAGGGGAAGAATCGGTCTCGTATGCTTCCGTGAACAACGGTTCGTCTGTGTATTCCGCTGCGGCCGCAAGCAAGGAAGCACAAAATCAGCTGATAGCTGAAACTGCGGCACGGTATATCGCAAATGTTCCTGATGCGAACGGAATCAATCTGTTGTATGCAGGCGGTGAAGCCTATGTTTGACAGAACTATAACTCTTTTTAATCATCTTGACGGTCAATGGCTTGTTTCCGTAATTCCCGGTGTATCACTTATTGAAAAGAAATCAAGCGAGCTGAAACCGGGAGAAACCAACAACGGTGATACGGTTAAAATGCTGATACAAAGCGACAAGGAACAGCAAATCCGAACGACAGACGGATTGAAGCGATACGCTCAGCCGAAAATGTTTAAAGGATCGGATGAGATAACGTTTGATCTTGCGAAAGATTTCTTTTATGTCGGTGATTGGAACGATGTCAAGACTGTCTCCGACTCGGACTATGAAAACGGACTTTATAACGCAATGAACGACGCATACGACGGAGTGTATCTCATTTCATCGTGTGCGTTTTATTCTCTGCTTCCTCATTTTGAGATAGGGGGTAGGTAATATGAGCGATATAAGTCATTTTAAAGGGATATCGGTTGTTGACGGTGATATCAAAGTGAATATTGACCTTGATAGATTTTCCAAGCAATTCGAAAGGGCGCAAGATGAGCTTGATAATATGGTCTTATTGTCGTGTATTGACTATGTTCCAATGAGGACGGCGCTTTTGCGGCAAAGGTCGTATGTAGAGGGTCCTGGAAGAGTTGTTTTTCCGGGTCCTTATGCAAGGTTTTTGTATATGGGAAAAGTTATGGTTGATCCTGATACAGGAAGCCCTTGGGCAAGAAAGGATGCTAAAAAAGTCTTAACGGAACGCAAATTGACGTACGGCCAACCGGGAACAGGCGATCATTGGTTTGATCTTGCAAAAGTGCAACATGGGAAATACTGGATAAAAAGAGTTAAAGAAATAGGAGGCGGCGGATAATGTTACCTAAACCGCAAGAAACAATTAAAGTTGACGTTGAGGGCTCAGAGGCAGTTTCTACAGTTCTTTTGCAGCTTATAAATGAATTCCCGGGCAAGGCTGAGAAAATTGCTTTTTCAAGTCTTAGTGAAACATCAGGTATAAGTTTGTTTCCGACGGCGGGTTCCTCTGTCTTATACGAAGAAACGGACATTTGCGGTCACGTAACGCAGATATGCCAATATCCGTTCAGCGTGGTTTACCGCTGTTCACCGTCAACAGAGCAAATGAGAATAAAAATTAAGGAGTTTCTTGACCTGCTCGGTAAATGGCTTGAAAAGCAGGACGTCATTGTTGACGGTAAAACATACAAGCTCGAAGAATATCCAGCCTTATCGGCAGGAAACAGAATTATCCAGTCTATAAGCCGTACCAATGTTGCACACCTTACGGCAACATATCAAGACGGTATAGAAGATTGGGAAGTGTCGATGACACTTAAATATGAAAACGAATATGACGAATAGGAGTGTGACTTTAATGGAAAAAGTAAAATCCAGTAAGTCGGCGGTGCTGCTTAATATCGGCACGGCGGCATCACCGGACTACAAGCGTATCGGTAAGGGCGTAACGTCATTGCCGATAAGCTATAACCCGAAAACCACAACGGAAACATACGTTGACGAGGACAATGCGACAACCTCGGTTGACAGCTATGAGATTTCTTCGGATATCGAACAGACTGCAATCAAGGACGATCCGATTTTTGATTATGTCGACGGAATAAGACGAGGATTGAAAACGGGTTCGGATTGTGAAACAACCGCAGTTTTGGTTGATATTTACAACATGAACATTACAGACGGTTCGGGCACGGGCAAGGGTCAGAAGTTCAATGCAACAGTAACAGTTTCCGATTTTGATCTTTCAGGCGGCGAAATCGCTAAAATCAAGTATAAAATCGGATTTAACGGCGACCCGACAGAGGTTGATGTAACCGTCGCAGGCGGCGTTATCACTGTCGGAGCAACAGCATAATCGGGAGGGGGCTATATGCTCCCTCTTCTTTTTATAGGAGGATATTATGGAACAGTTAAGAATCCAGCGTAAGGACGTCTACGAAATTCAGGTCAATGACGAGGGCGATACGATAAGATTCAACCTTGGAGACCTTGAATTGCCTTTCAAGCTTGAAAAAGCCGCCAATGACATAACAAAGATACAGAACGACCTGAAATCCCGTCTTGTGGTTATTGATAAGCAAAAGGACAGCAAGGGCAAGAATGATTTGATGAGCAAAAATCAGCGTGACAAGCTTAACGCCTGGAAAAATGCATACAACAAGATGCGTGTTGCAATGGACGGCTTTCTCGGAGAGGGCGGCTGTCAAAAGATTTTCGGTAATGATAATTATCTTGAGATGTTCGATGACCTCTTTGAAGAGCTTGACCGTCCTCAGGAGGACGGAAAGTCACATCTTGAAAAGATGAGAATTGCCGATAATGATATTGTCAAGCGAATTGAGGACAAATATAACAAGACCAAAAACAAGCAGGTGATTTAACGTGTACCCTACACACGCAGAAATCAACGGTGATATTTATCCGATAAACACCGATTACCGTGTCGCAAAGGAATGTTATGAGATCATCAATGACGATACAATTTCCGATCAGGAAAGAGCTTTAGCGGTTATTTATAAGCTGTTCGGCTTTGTTCCGCTTGAAAACGGTGAGGCGTTCCTTGATAAGGCTTCGCTTTTCTTGACTTGCGGACAGAAGCAGGAAAATAAGTCCGACGAGCCGCCCGATTTTGACGTAAACGAGGACGAAGGCTTTATTGAAGCTTCATTTAAAAGCTGCTACGGGGTTGATCTTGATGAGGTCAATATGCACTGGTGGAAGTTTAACGATCTTGTACAGGGGCTTGACAAGCATTGCATATTGTCGAGAGTGCGTGAAATCAGAAATTATGATTTAAACGAAATCAAAGACCCGATACAGCGGTCAAAAATGGCTGAGGCACAGGAAAGGTTGAAGCTTCCGGAGAGAATATCAACGGAGGAACAAGAAAAAATTGATGAGTTTGACGCTCTGTTTGGAGGTGATTAAATGGCAGCGGATGGTTCAATAAAAATTGATACCCGAATTGACACAGGTGCTTTTGAACATACTTTTGAGGACATCGACAAAATGTGTAACAGCACTAAGAAGCACCTTGAAAGCATTGCGGAAAGCCTGAATATCAAAACAAATCCGATTGAGATTATAAATAATTCTCAGCTTGCAAAAGCAAAGAAAAAACTTGAAGAAATCAACGCAGAGGTTGAAAAAATACAAGCTCAGACAGACGAACTGCTTCCAAAGGCAGAAACGGAGGAACAGGTTGTTAACCTTCTCAAGCTGGAGGAGGAACAAACAAAAAATCTTGTGGCAGAGCAAAACAATCTCAACAAGGCTATTTCCGAATATGAAGCCAAACAAGAAAAAATAGCTGCCGAAAAGCAGCAAAAGGAGATTGAAAGACAAAGACAAGCAGAGATCAAGGCTGCCGAAAAACAGCAGAAAGACGATATTAAATCAATCAATTCCGATGTTTCCGGCACGGTCGCAGGTGATGATTTTGTTTCGAAAATCAAGAATGCCGAGCAGTACGAAGCGACACTTGAAAAGGTCAAAGCAAAAATGCAGACGATTGAGCAGAAAACGGCGAAATTGGCAGCGAAGAAAGGCATTGACGGCTCGGATGCATTGAGCGCAAACAGGGAATATCAGAAGCTTAAAAAGCAGTATGACGCACTCATAGCCAGTGCAGGCAAATTTAAACGCTCGTCAAAAGGCGGTTTTGATACGGCGAATTCCGGTGCCAAAAAGCTCGGTGCAAGCATGAAAAGCGCAGTAAAAAGCATGGCAAAATATACGCTTGCAATTTTCGGCGCACAAGCGGGATTCTATGCCGTAAAGAATGCTATTCGTCAGGTGCTTTCCGATAATGAGGAGCTTAACAATACCGTAACCGCTATGAAAGGTGCATTTGCAAACGCTTTAGCTCCCGTAATAGAACGGGTTGTATATTGGTTGAAATATGCCTTCGCTTATCTTAATTTGTTTGTAAAGGTGCTGACGGGCGTTGATATGGCAGCGCAGTACAACGCAAAAGCAATCAACAAGCAGACCGAAGCTACAAAGAAAAACGCAAAGGCGACAAAAGAAGCAAATGCACAGCTTGCGTCGTTTGATGAAAAGAACGTTCAGTCGGCAAATAATCTGAATGCAGCAGATACCGAGTCAGAAAGCCCTGCCGCATTGCTTGATCTTCCCGATGTCAGCGGCGGAAAGTTTGAACAGATATGTGAAAATATCAAGGCACACCTTAACGAACTTATGATTATTGCAGGTTGGGCGATGATTGCAATAGGCTTGATATTACTTGCACTGGGGCAATATCCTATGGGCATTGCCTGCCTTATTGCGGGTATAGTCCTTGAAGCAAAAGCCTTGGGAAATTGGAGTCAATTATCCGAAGAAGCGCAAAAAATGATTTCTGCCATAATGGGAATTGCAGGTACTGCTTTCTTGGCGCTGGGAATTATCCTGTGCATTGCTCAGCAATATCCGCTGGGAATCGCTTTAATTGTTTTAGGTGTTGCAATGATAGCAACCACAATAGCCTTGAATTGGGACGGTATAAAAGCAAAAATTGAGGTCGTACTGGATAAAATCAAGCAAGTAATTTTGAAGTCCTTTCTTATTGTTCTCGGAATAATGTTACTTACAACGGGCGTAGGCATGCCTCTTGGCATTGCCTTAATCGTTGAAGGGATTAAGGCGATCAGATCGGAAGAAACACTTGATTGGGAAGCAATTAAAACTCATGTTGAAGCAGCGCTCACAAGGGTTAAAAATATTATCACCGGTTATCTTATGATGGTGGTCGGTGTTCTGCTTTGCTGTTCGGGAGTTGGTATCCCATTGGGCGTAGGCTTAATTATTGAGGGTGTCAGAGCAATAAAATCAGACGAAGCGCTTGATTGGGAAAAAATGAAAAACGAAATCCAGGCTACAATGGAAACCGTGAAAATGTACTTATTAAATGCAGGCGCAATAGTCGTCGGTATTCTTCTGTGTGTAACAGGTATCAGCTTACCTTTAGGCTTGGCACTAATTCTATCGGGAATAAAAGCGTTTAAAACAGGTGAAACCATTAACTCCGATTTGATTTTGAACACCGTAAAAGATACATGGGCAAGAATTAAAGCTTTTTGGAATGCACATATCGGTTATGTGTTCAAAAAAGAATGGTGGAGCAGAAAGTTTGACTGTATAAAACAGGGAATGAAAGACGCTCTGAACGGTGTTATCGGTATTGTCGAGCGTACGATAAACAATATCGTTTCAAAGCTGAATTCATTCAGCATTAAAATTCCAAACTGGGTACCGACCTATGGCGGCAGCTCTTTGGGATTTAATATTCCTTACGCTCATCTTCCCCGTCTTGCAAAAGGCGGTATTGTAAATAACCCGGGCAGAGGTCAGGCAGTTATTGCCGGTGAAGCAGGAGCGGAGGCTATCCTCCCGTTGCAGAACAACACCGAATGGATGGATATGCTCGTTGACAAGGTTGCCGATAGAGTATCAATGAACGTTGTCAACCGCATTACGATTGACGGCAAGGATGTAAATTCATCAAACAAGAAGTACGATTCACGATTTGCCTTTGCCACAAACGGAGGTGTTTTGTGATGATAAAAACATATACAGATACCACTATAAAAAACTGCACGCAACCTTTTGCAATCAAATGCGGGGCAACGTGGTATGCTTTCCCGAGTACAATTAAAGATGCGTCGCTCAGCGACTATAAGCTTTGGGGCGATGATTCGGGACGAAGTATGACCGGCTCGTCTAAAGGAACGCTTATTGGTATTTTCCCTAAATTGCAGGTGACTATCGGAAAACAAAACGCAGATGACCGTGCAATCCTCTGTAAGTGTCTTAATCAGACAGCGGCTACAGTCAGGGCATATAGCGTTGAACGGAAACGCTTTGAAACAGCAAGCTTTTATTTTGGCGATGTAACAAATAAAATAAAGCATTGGGATAAATACGGTACGCTCGGAACATTGAGCAACGGCGTACAGTCGTATAAATGTAAAAGCACATTTGACTCAATGCAATTTAGTGTCATTGCCAATAACAGGAGGTCGAAATCATGAGCAAAACCGTACAGGAAATAATGGAGGTAATGGGCAAGACTGTTGAAGCGACCATGAAGCTGGAACGTAAAAACGGCAGTTCATACACCCACATAGCCGACATTACCCCGGAAGATATCAATGAAATACGGTATTACTTTGACGGTGCGCTTTATCGCTCCGTGATGCGTTGTCTTGAGGTTAAGCTCAAAGGCGACTGGACAGCAAAAGCAAAAAAAGGCTTGCTGCTTGACAGCTTCAAAATCAAAGCAACACACCCGGAGGGTGACAGCGTAACAATCGGTTACGGCGGATTTTATATCGCAGAAGCTCCCGAATATGATGCGGCACAAAATCTTACAAGCGTAATTGCTTACGATGAGCTTTATCAGTCTATGCGGCCATATACTGCATCATTGTGGCAAAGCGGTATTGCCGTTAAAAACTATCTTATTGCTATATTAAATAAGCTCGGTATCAATTACGATGCAAACAGTTTTAATTTAATGGCAAACGCCGACAAGGTGATCACAAGCGAGAAATATCTTGACATTGAAAATGACAGCACCGAAGCGGCATATACATACCGTGATATTCTTGACGAAATCGCAAAGGCTTCGGGCGTGACGTTTGTGTTCAAAAATTCGCTCGGCGGTGATCCGTTTAAGCTCTATGCAATAAAGCCGACAGAGAGCGGCTATGTGATTGACGAGAGCAACCTCCGAAGTGTGACAATCGGTGCAAAGTACGGACCCGTCAAGGGCGTTGTGCTTTCCCGAGAGCCGCAGGAGGATAATGTAATTTATCCGTCAAACCTTTCGGATTCTCAGACAGCGGTTAAAATATCGAACGTCGAGCTTATTGAGGACTCAAGCAACGACGAATACCGAAAGCAGTTTGCAAAAGGTATTTATGATAACGTTACAGGCACGGAATATTACCTTTATGACCTTGATTCGTTCGGTATCGGCTTTCTCAATTTCGGAGATATCTTTACTCTCAAGGTTTGTGAACGCACAGGCGGTATGATCGGTGACGAAAAAGAGTACAAAACAATCTTTATGCGTACCGATATGACTGTCAGCCAAGGAGTAAAAGAAAAGTCGAAGCTTGAAGCGCCGCAGGCTACATCAACGGACTATTCGGCGGCAGAGTCGGCATCTGATAAGCTGCTGAAGAAAACCATGATCAAGGTTGACAAGCAGGAGCAGAGGATCACGGCACTCGTCAAGGAATCTGACGACAAGTATTCCGAATTTACTCAAACCATAAACGGTATTAAGGTCGAAATAGTTGATACCAAGAATGATCTTGAAGCGAAAATCACGGCGACGGCAGAGGCGGCAACAAGCCAATATACGGCGCTGAAAACGGAGGTTAAGGAAAACTATGTGGCGAACAGCACATACAATACATTCGTCAACCAGACCGCCGAAAAGTTTTCAACACAGGCAGAGTCAATCAAGAATATTCGGGACGCAGGATACATCACCGAGGAGCGATGTAATTCGCTCATTGAAGCACAGTCGGACAAGATTACGCTATCGGTTGAGGAAAACCTGAAAATCGGCACAAGAAATATTCTGCTGAATTCCGAGTGTTTCGCGGGCTTCACACCGACGAAATATAAGGTCGACAAAGCGTTGATATATCCGTCATACCCCGATACATATGTACCGTCGGGGAAATACAGTCAAGTGATTTTTACCGCTGATTCGACAGGCGGAGATACAGGAATAACAAGGGGTATCCGTTTTGTTGAGTCTGATATCCTCGGTCAGAGCACTGTTGATAAGGTCAAGCCGAATACGACATATACATTGTCATTTTGGCTTAAAACAGACGGTGCATTCTCACACCCGGGTAATCTTGTTGCTTCATCTGCGATTTATGCCGGAGAAGGCGTGAAGGTTACTCTTGACACAAATCGTAGTACTGCTCCGACGCTCACAACCTCGTGGCAGAAATATGTATTGACTTTCAAGATTACAGGCTCAATCAGTAATTTTTATATAATGCTTTTCTTTACAGACTGTTTAGCAAGCACACAATACCGAGTTGATATTTCCTCATTCAAGCTTGAAGAAGGCAACATTGCTACCGATTGGACACCGTCGGCGGAAGATACCGAAAAGTCCGTACAAGCTAAAATAGATATGTGCGTAAAGATGGATGAGAACGGAAATCTCGAATCCGAAATCAACATATCAAGTGATAAATTAACTATTGACACACAGAATTTTACACTTGCAAAAGACGGTACTATGACGTGTGAAAATGCTAATTTAACGAATGCTACTATTTCAGGAACCATAACGGCAGTTAATGCTATATTGGGCGGTTGGCACATAGCGGACAACGAACTTTATTCTACATGCGGTAGCTGTACCGCACACATTAAAGCCCCACAATCTTCATCAGAATATTTCTTTGCAGTTAGGGAATCACTCGGCGATAATAAGTACACAAGCAATTTTGCGATAAATACCGACGGTTCTGTGTATATGAACAACCTTCTTGCAGCAGAGTTAGGAATTACCATAAAAACGATTGATTCCAAAAGCAATAGATATATTGAAAATCTAACATTTCACGGGCTAACCCAAGGCAATAAATATTACGATGCTATTACCGCAGCGCACGACCTCACAATTGACGCAAGTAATATACATTTGTATCCGGACGGGGGTGTATATTTACACAACTACGTTTATCTGAGCAGTTATGCAAGCGGAAAAGCAGGGAAAGCGGCATTGTATGTTGATACTAAAACGGGTGAAATAACTGTTGAAAATTAACAAGGAGGCACACATGAAAACATCAATCAAACAAATATTAAACGCACGTGAGACGCTTTCACGACTTGCAAAAAAGACATTGCCCGTAAAGCAGAGCTACAGACTGGCAAAGCTCATTAAAGCCATTGACGGCGAAATCAATGTGTACGACGGCGAACGTATCAAGCTCTGCGAGAAGTACGGCACGCTGAACAAGGAAAAGCATATCTACGAGTTTGAGGATGAGGCGTACAAGAGCTTTGAGACTGATATTAACGTCTTGCAGAGCCAAGAGGTCGAGCTTGATATCAAGCTGATTGATATCAGCGACCTTGAGCTTTCGGCGCAGGATATTATCAGTATTGAGCCTTTTATCGAGGTGATCACCGATGATTAACCGTATTACAGTCAGCGAAAAAAGGGGATTGTTTCCCGAATATTCAAGCCTCGGAACAATAGGGGAGAAGAACGCAACGACGCTGTTGTTTCTTCTCCCTTCGTCGTTGCAGGGATACAGCGAAAATATCGTCTGTGAGACCGCACAGGGCAGCTTTAACTATGATGTATCAAACAATACTTTCGACCTGCCGAGTGAGGTTCTGACGGATAATACGCTGAAATTACAGCTTGTTCTCAAGGACGGTGACAAAGTCATATGGAAGTCTGTCCCGTATACATTTACCCTCAATCCGACCCTTGACGACAGCGGCGAAAACGTCGTTGAAAAGGCAAAATCGGAGCAGAGAGAGACCGACAGGACAGAGCTTGGCGAAACTTTATCCGACCTCACAGGGCAGGACTTAAAGGGAGCGGATTGGAATGAGCTTATCGACATTGCCAATGAGCTGCCGCTCAAAAGTGAGCAAGATGTGCTTGACCTTAGAAAATGCAGCGAGTTAACCTATGCTTTCGCACACGCAACAACGCCGCCCAGCTTGATTACAGGTGGCTATAAACTCGACAAGGAAGAATCTGACGATCCCGACTCACCCGACGTTTTGATTAAACTTCCATTTCTTGAAACACCGAATGCGGTGTACAGTAAAAGTACCCGTGTTTCGCAATCTGTCGAGGAGTGCGGATTCAGCGTTAAAGGCTCGGCGAAAACAATCGCAGGAAATGAAAGAAGTATGTTTAATTTTCTCGGCGGAACGGTTGCGGCAAATCTAAAAAAACTTACACTTGCCGATTTTGAGTGCGTCGTTGACCCTCGCGGTATCTTCAACGACAGCGGTTCTATTGAGGAAATAACATTGATCGAGAGAGGAAACAATGCAGAAGAACACAACGCCGGTTATTGGTACGAATTTTTCCGAAACTGTTCAAACCTACAATCAATTCTTGGAACACCACTTGACCTGAGCCGCGGAACGGGGTACACACGAACGTTTCAGAAGTGTTCAAAGTTAAAGTATGTTCGGTTTAAGCCATTTACAATAAGTCATGATCTTGACTTATCAGACTGCTCAGGATTGATGAAAGGAAAGTACGGAGCAAACACCGACGACCCCGGAACGCTCTTATCAATCGTCAACGGTGTCCGTGAATATAATTCGGGAATGGGTCAGATAACGATTAAGCTTTCAGCTTTCGTTAAGGATTATTTGACCTCATGGCGTTGCGTTAAAGACGATGAAACTGGCTTGTACATTGCATCTACGCAGGGTATGACGCTGGCGACTGTCTTGACGAACTACAAAGGAGTGATAATAGTATGATTTACGAAAAACAGCCGATTGAAAACGCTGCTGTTTCGGTGTTTGAGGACAACGGATTTAAAATGCTCGTAATCGAGCCGACTGAGGGCTATAAGCTCAGACAGAAAGGCGACAACACCTACAGCACAATGAAAATTATGTTTTCAGCCGAGTTTGAAGATTTGCTTGACAATTATCACGCAGTTCCTATTGATACACCTGATGAGCAGGTCGAAAATCCTCCGATAACGCCGACAGAGGACGAAGAAATCAGCGACAGCGAGGCGCTGTCTATAATAATTTCGGGAGGTAATGACAATGACGAGAGCGGAAGCTAAAGCTTACAGAAATAAGGTCGTGCAGGGTGAGCAGGTCGAAAAGCTCGGCGGCATTACGGAGAAAATCGAGCAGTCGGACAAGATAGGCTATGACTGGCATAACTACTATGTCGGCGATAAGCTTGTAAAGTCCGAGTATATCGAACAGGATAATCCCGTCGGCACACAGGACAATCCGTTTACATGGTCGCCCGGCATGCGGCTTATCCCGAACGGCTATTACACATACAACGGCAAGAGATATGTTGCGGTTGCGGAGGGCTCACCCGAAACTATCACAGCAGAATATCTCGTTGAATTTTAAGGAGGAGTCACAATGACACCAACAGGAAACAGACTTATTGACACAATCATATATGTTGCAGGCTCGGCAATCGCATTTAATGTGATCCTGCCGATCTGTGCCGTAATTTTTAAAGCAATTGGGCTGATGTGAGGTGCGCATGGAAGGAATAATTGCAGCAATCATCACGGGCGTCTTGTCGCTTATCGGCGTTGTAATAAGCAACATTGCGGCAAATGCCAAGATGTCAAAGGAACTTGAAAAGGCACAGGCGGTAACGGATACCAAAATTGAAGAATTAACACGAGAAGTACGGGAACATAACAACTTTGCGAAGCGTGTTCCCGTGCTCGAAGAAAAGGCAAAGGTCGCAGATCACCGTATCAGCGATTTAGAGCATATCAATCAGAAAGACTAAGGAGGAATCACAATGAAAAAGATTAACATTAAAGGTGTAACGGCGCAGACATGGGCAAGAACAATAGTTCTTCTGCTTGCGCTTATCAGTCAGCTTGCCGTTATCCTCGGTAAGAGAAGCGAAGCAATCGACATTGATCAATGGCAGGAATATGTTACATATGCTTTCACCGTCGGCGCCTCTCTCGTTGCTTGGTGGAAGAACAACAGTTTTACGAAAAATGCACAGGTTGCCGATGATGTCAAGAACAGCCCCGAACTGACAAACGGAAGAGGTGAGTGAATATGAGTAACAGCTCACTCGCTACATATCAGCGACTGACCGATAATTACGACCCTCGCAGGAACAAGATCGACACGATTACAATTCATTGTTACGTTGGACAGGTCACGGCAAAGCAGGGTTGCGATTATTTTTACAACACCGACAGAGAGGTTTCCTCAAACTATGTTGTCGGTCGTGACGGTTCGATCGGTCTTTCTGTCGCTGAGAATCACAGGGCGTGGACGTCGTCCTCTCCATCAAACGACCACAGGGCAATCACAATTGAAGTTGCCTCGGACACAAAGCCGCCGTATGCGGTCACAGATAAGGCATATAGTGCACTCATAACACTTGTAACCGACATCTGCAAGCGTAACGACATCAAAAGGCTTGTGTGGTCCGATAACAAGAGTAACCGAGTTAACCACCGCAACGGCTGCAATATGACCGTACACAGGGATTTTGCTTCGACTGCTTGTCCCGGTGCATATCTTTACAGCCGTATGGCAGATACTGCGGCTCAGGTCAACAAGAGACTTTCCGCAGGCACAACAAAGCCGACAGCCAAACCGACAACCACAATCAAAATTGACGCGCCGTCAGACGTAGGAGGTAATGATATGACAAGAGGATATTTTCAGGTAGGCGACCGCAACGAGGGTGTTTACGCATACAAACAGCAGCTTATGCTCCTCAAGAAAAAGGGTATAATCTCGCAGGGAGTTGACAATAACAACATCTTCGGCGCAGGCACAAAGACAGCCACAAAGCAGGTCCAGCTCGCCGCAGGCATCACCGTTGACGGTCTTGCCGGCCCGCAGACAATAAGAGCTTGCTATGTGCTCGCGGCGAAGTGAGGGTGTATATATATGGATTTTAAAAATGCGCTTAAAGCTCTCAAAGAGGGCAGAAAGATTAAACTCCCAACTTGGCTCGGCTATTGGGTTATGGAGGATAACTCTATCAAGATGCACACAAAAGAGGGAACCGTGCTCGATATAAGAGATACGCAGGATGTGTTTTATACGTTCAATAACATTGCATCTGATAAGTGGCAGATCGTTAGCGACAACGACCTGCGTAAACTTGCGGAATACCCGGTCAGTAAGGAATATGAGACATTCAGCTTCAGTGAGGCGATTCGTAAGCTCAAAGAAGGCAAAAAGGTTGCCCGAACAGGTTGGAATGGCAAAGGAATGTATATTTGGCTTCTTCCTCCGGCAATGGTAAAACGTGAATGGTGCCGTGACGAAAGACTTCTTGAGTGCTTCGGAAATGGTGAGAATGAATTGAACTGTCTCGGCTCAATTAGAATGTTCACACACGACAGCTCCGGCAGAACTGCCGTCCTCACGGGCTGGCTCGCCTCTCAGTCCGATATCCTTTCCGATGACTGGTATGAGGTATTTTAACTTGCCCGTAATTTGCCGGTAACTTGCTAATATAAAACTTATCCCCGGATATTACTTCAATAGTGGTATTCCGGGGATTTTTTGCTTTTTATAAAAACTTAAATAATAATTGAATAGAAAGTTAAACGAAAAATTAATCAGATAAAATAAATGATTATTAAACAGCATTATTGTTCGACAATCGTTCAAAATGGTAGAAATACGAACAATTATATTGACATATTTCCATATTTAATGTATAATTTTGTTGCAAGGGAGGAGATTGCTTGAATTTGACAGTATTTGACTTGATAGCTGATTTAATAGAAAAAGCGTTAATTTGTAAGCCTTACGGAACAGATTTAGTAATAACTAAAGAAATGTCTGACGAATTGGAAGAAAAGGCAAAAACTCTAATTTTTAGAGAATATGATACAGAATATGATATTAATAGTATAAAATCTGACAGCAGAAAGAACATTTCTTCGAAGATTTTTAATGGTATAATTACTTCTTGTAAGGAAAAAAATGATTTCTTTTTATATAGGCATGTACTTTGTCAATTAGATTTATTAGTTAATATAAATAAACTAATTGGTGATTTAGATTTTTCTGCTTTAAGAGGAAACGACGAGAAAAAATCTTTTGAATGTCTTAATTCAAATGCTAATTTAACCGGAATAATGATTATCCCAAAAGTTCCAACGCCTCAGCAAACCTTTTGCAGTAAAAATGATTCGGAAATCAAGGACGAAAAATATAGAAATTCGAGCTTTTGGTATGATAATCTCAATGAACATTTTAACAATATAATTTATATACAAAGAAGTCAGCTTGAGAACTATAAAATAAGCAATGTTGTTATAGATGTTTTTAAGGGAGAAGAAAGAGATAATATAACGATCGGTATTACGCCGGGTTGTAATTTAAATTTAAATGATTTGCTGAAAGTGGAAAAAGGGTATGACAAAAAAACAAATCGTTTTTATTTTAGAATAAATGGTTATAAAAATGAGAAGCAATTAAACGATATTTTTTTGAAAGCATTAGAAAAAGCTAAAGAGTATGATATAGACATACTTGTTGGATCAGAAATGCTTGGAACCCCATTTTTGTGCGATGTTAACGATTTGGGGTTTAACTATTTATACGTGAACGACCAAGACTTTCCGCGCATAATTGTTCCACCATCAATGTGGAAAAATAATACAAACTCGATTTCAATATTTTATAAAAACGGAGAGCAAATCGGAAGGCAATATAAGCAAAATCCTTTTGGGTGGAGGATAGGTGAAAGAATGTACATGGAAGATTTGTGTAATTCACCAAAGGAGATATTGATTGTCCATGTGCCCGGATGGGGAAGGTTGGGATTTCCTATTTGCAAAGATTATATTGTTCAGAAATATCGAGACATTTTGGTCAAAAAATTAAAAATTGATTTTATAATTTGTCCATCTTTTTCAGATAAAAAAATTCAGTTCTTAAACGCCTCTGCGTCTGATCGAGAGTTTGGAGTTAGAACAATATGGATAAATTCTTGCGCAATATCGAAAAAAGATGTTTCTGAGGGTGTTGGAACTGTATCTGTGCCGGTAGCGAGCATAGACTCTTTTGAAAAATCGAATCAAATAATACAGCCAAATTGTGATGGAGACTGTTTCAACGGATGCCTTTTTAAAATTAAAATACAATTAAGAAATAAAGACGAAAAACATTGCAATGAGGTTGAAATAACGCACATTTTACCTCCAAAATAATTAATAAAGGAGAGTTAATATGGAAGACAAAAAAAGAACGGTTGTATCTTATATTACAATTAATAACAAAGATTATGATTACATTTATGAGTTTATTAATAATTCCGTAGATGCAATTGTAAGAGATCTATATGATGACGAGTTAAAAAAAGTGCTTACAACTATTGAAAGGGAAAAATCCATATTTTCCATGATCGATAAACAAGAATCTGTTGAAAAAAATAAACATTATTTAATTGGTAAGTATGTTGGCTTTATTTATGCTGTTGATAAATTTTTGTCAATAGCATTGCCAAAGAAAAATTTGGATAATGTAGTTAATTCTTTGAATGTTTATGAAATTCCTCATATAAACGATATTATTATTACAATTATTAAAAATGAAGGAATAAGACACGGAAAATTGGCGGATGAAATTGGAATAAAAAAAAGTACACTTACCGGAATAATGGAAAAATTGGTTTCCAAGGGTATAGTGACTTTTTCACGCCCGGGAAAATATAAGTATTATTATGTAACAGATTTAGGAAAAGAGTACTATAAACATAATAAAGGTGTTATTAATTCGATGTCCAATATTGATTCTCTTACAGAACAGCTGCTTGTGGCAATTTCAAAGGAAGATGACGCAAATGGCAAGTTGATTTCAATTATTGAGGCTTTGACAAAAGGAAAACATTGTTTCAAGGAATATGAAGCAAAATCTAAAGGAAAAATAAAACCAGAGACGATCTTTGCTCATATGCCAAGAATTAAACCTGTTAATGTGGCGATAGAAGAGGGAAATGTTTATACCGTTGATAATGCTTTGTCATTAATAGATTGCAATGGAAGAAATACTGTTTGTTTGAGAAAAAAAACGGGATTTGATAATGAGTGCATATATTCATATTATAATTATAATGATAAGGTTTCCAATCTTATTTAACAGAACTTGCATAAAATGAGGTGAACATAATGGAAAAAATGACAGTGAAAGATTTTTTAAGCAGCGCCAATTATGAAAATAATTTGGGCGATTTTTGCGCAGAATATTATTATTCATACATAAAAAATTTCTTAAAAACAGAAGATGGATTAAATAATTTTATAAGTTTGCTTAAGTGGACGATACAATCTGATGAGACCTTAGAGGTTGGTCACTATTTTGAAGATGAAGATTATGACGCAAAAATAAAGATATATTCTCCCTTTTTAGAACAATTAATTGACAAAATGGTTAAAGAAAACATATGTGAAAAAGATTTTTATTCTAAACTTTGGAAAGTAATGTTAGATGATTCGTTTTTTGCAGAGGATATTGATAAAATTTGTGTGCTTATGATCTTGATTTCAGATCCACGGATTCCTTATTTTGAGTTAGGACCGGCTGTGCAAATGGACAATAGCAAATATAGAGAAATATCTAATGCAATCAGCGACGAAATCGCCAAATCTTTGTTTATTGTTTCTTGTGGATATTCACAAAATACTGAAGTTGCATCTCAGTTATATGAGGTATTAGAGAGAATAAGCGATAAAGAAAGAAAAATCGTATTGTTGGCAAATATAATTGGCTTTTTCAATTCGCAGCTCAATGTGTTATATGAATACGTAAAGGAAAATATAGATGAGCATGGGGAATAGGGGCAGGTATCTTGATGCCACAGTTTAATAAAAGCTGAAAAATTAAATATTTTCCAAGCAAAATGCACTTATAGTAAAAACTACAAGTGCATTTTTTTACAAAGTACCGACAAATCAAGATCCGTATGATAAAAATTATATTCCCTTACACTCAGCACCGCCGTATTGTGAAATTATAATACTTGCGTATTTGGCGTTGGGTGTGGCGATTTTGACGGGATATTGCAATTTCTTTTCATAAACAAACATCAGTTGTTACCCCCTAAGTCCCACGGCCACGGATTTTTGAGCCATGATACGCCGGGGTCTGAATTTGAGTAAAGCGGCCCGCAGGTTTCTTCATATTCGGCAACGAGCTTTTCGTTTTTTTCTTCATACTTTTTGAATAGTGCCAATGCGCTGATGTCGTCCGGGTGAGTGTCAAGATAGAGGTGCAGTTCCCACATGGCAAACTGTACGGCATCGATTTGCTGCGAAAGCAATGCTTTTGTCATCTCATACCACGACCCTTGAAGGGCTTGTCGAGTACGGGGAAAAGTGTACCTGCTCTGAGAGCTTTCATCTCATCATAAACGGTCGCGTCAGTTTGAAACGGAACATATGCCATTGTTGCAACAGGGTTTTCGGGTAAAGCCGATGTGAAACCCGTTTGCATTGGCGATGAAAGACTCTTTGCAAATCCCATGGGCGCCATGGCGGAGCGTTCATATGGATAGTTGTTCAATTTAGTTAACTCCTTTTACCCGACGAATATATTTTGCCGGGTTGTTTTTTGGCTTTTGCCTATTAACAGAATATGCCGAGCCGCAAACTGTGGCACAAAAAACCGCTTCCGTTATCGGAGGCGGTTGAGCTTTTTGTTTTGTTCAATTTTAATTCAAGCGATTATACTATAAAATGTTCGCCGACTTGGAAAACGAAGTCGTTGCTTTGGAGGAGGGAGACGAGTTCGTGCTCGTTTCCGGGGAGGTACGGTGCTCTTGTGGCGCAAAGATTATCATGGCCGATGTGGTGATAATCCGTTCCTGCCGTGGCGATTTTGCCGTGTTCTCTTGCATATTTTTCTGCGAGGGCAACCCTCGAGTTGTGATTGGGATGCATGTTGAAAACCTCAACGCCGTCAAGATAGTTTTCGAAACCGAGCTCCATTCCGTCTCTGAACGGATGAGCCTGTAAAAGAAACATATCATTTGTCTTAAAGTTTTCGACAAAATTTTCAAGCGTTCCCGTCATATAGGAATACATCTCCTCAAGCTGCGAAAGCTCAAAGTCGAAAAGAAGATAGTCATTATCATTTTGGCTCGGAAATCTCAGCTCTGCGCCGAGATAAACCTTCATGCCGAGCTTGTCGCCTGTTTCAAGTGCTTTGAGATAATCAGAGCGGTAAATATCAAGAAAATCGGGTATTTCGGGTCTTGGGAAAAAATGATTTGTTATGGCAATTCCGTCATAGCCGGCATTATGAAAAATCGTGACAACATCCTCGGGCTTTACCTGCGAGCAACGGCTGGCAGGGGAGGTATGTGCATGAAGCTCAAGCCTGTAGGGATAGGCCTCTTTGATTTGTTTTTCCGCATCTTCTTTAAACATAGTTATCGCTCCTCAGATTTCATTGACCATCATTTTATAAACCGTCTCGCCGATCTCATTTGTTTTGAGGTCGGAAAACTTTTCATAGGGAATCACTTCGAGAATTTTCAGATAGACATCTGAATGACGCCGAAACATATTTTTGTTAGCTTCTCTCGTATTTTTCACAACAGAAACCACAATCGGGACTTTCGCTTTCTTGGCAATTTTAAACGCGCCGTTTCTGAACGGGAGCAACGTGCCCGGCTTTTTATTTACGTAGCCCTCGGGGTAAATTCCCATTGCACACACGCCGTTTTTGATATTGTCCGCCGCTCGGTTTATTGCCTTGACCGCCTCACGGTTATTCTCTCTGTCAAGACCGATACATCCGGATTTTGCAAGATATTTTCCTGCGGCAAATATACCGAAAATCTCCTTTTTGGCAACAAAGGCAAGGTTTTTATCAGCCAAAGCCGTTATTGTAATCATCGGGTCAAATGTTGAAATATGATTGCAGACGAGCAAAAACTGTCCGTCGTTCGGAACAAGCTCCTTGCCTTCGACATGAACGTGAACCTTTGCGGTTTTAAGGAAAAGATTGATGCTTGAGAGCATGAATCTTCGGTATGAATTGTGAATGTTGCTGGTGTAGACCTTATCCGTTGTGAAAGAATAAAGGCAGAAAATGCCGAGATGAAGCAATAAAAAGCAAACATAAACCAAAGGAAACAGCAAGAGCGGTTTCCAAATATCTCCGAAGCCTTTAACAAACCCCTTGAAATACGTTATGAGAAAATCCACAAGTGCGCTGAGCACAGCATATACCAAAGCCATAATAACTCCTCATTTGTGCGATGTTGTCTTAAAGTGAAATCACGGTTAGTTTTTGCTGATTTGCAGGACGTTATTCTTCTTTATCAAACGAGCCCGTATAAAGCTGATAATATCTGCCCTGAGCGGCGATAAGATCGTCATGGTTGCCTCGCTCGATTATCCGTCCGTGTTCAAGTACCATTATAACATCTGAATTCTGAATTGTCGAGAGCCTGTGAGCAATAACAAATACGGTTCTGCCCTTCATCAGAGCGTCCATGCCTTTTTGAACGATTGCTTCGGTTCTTGTATCAATTGAAGACGTAGCCTCATCGAGAATCATAACGGGAGGATCTGCAACTGCGGCCCTCGCGATTGCAATAAGCTGGCGCTGACCCTGTGAAAGATTTCCGCCGTTGGCTGTCAGCATGGTGTTGTAGCCATCCGGCAGACGCTGGATGAAGCCGTCCGCGTTGGCCA
>ENA-OOXC01000139-OOXC01000139.1-human-gut-metagenome-genome-assembly--contig:-NODE-139-length-62846-cov-8.639009_pt1 | contig 62846 bp, 52 predicted proteins | sample MGYA00241578_ERZ501325 | MGnify/ENA primary metagenome ERZ501325 (study PRJEB25962, sample SAMEA2042737) | human gut metagenome | biome: human gut; feature: human-associated habitat; material: faeces...
CACGCCGCCAGCGTTCGTCCTGAGCCAGGATCAAACTCTCCATTGTCAGAAAGTTTATGTCCATCGATTATTTAGGGCTAACTAAATAATCTGCTCGACTTCGTTTTAATAGCTTTCGCTATCATTTTGTCTTGTGAATCATTTTCGAAATTAACAAGTTTATTTTGTTTGCAATATTTTCATATTGCTCACACTCGTTTTCAGCTATTCTATTTTCAATGTCCGATTTATTTCTTGACTCCAACGCTTTGCAATCTTCTAGATTGCTTCGCTATTGGGGTAATTATTTCGTTCTTTGCGAACTTTTTCATCATATCACTTGAATTTTTATTGTCAAGTGGTTTGAAAATAAATTTTAAAAACTTTTAAATAATTGCTATTTATATTCTTTTTAAAATTCGCTTCCGTCTTTCGACATCTTTAAGCGTAAAACAAACAATTTTAAAAATCAACCCCTTTGTCCAATATTTTTTAAATTTATTTAATATTTTTTAATATAACAGTCAAAAGTATTGCTATATCTAGGTTTTACCGTTTACTATTGGGACAATTTTTGATATTTTAGGATAATTTTAGAAAAATTTTTCTAATTAATTTATTTTTTTTAAAATTTTTTCTCTAATCGCATGAATTATTTTAATTAAGTTATTAAATTCTCCAATAAATAATTGTAATTAATGTACTTGTGAATTTAATCAAAAAGTGTCAGCATGTTATGCCGACACTTAGTTTAGAATATTTGGACGTTAGAAATTAGCAGACGTCATGTTCCACTCTTATACCTTTTTCAAAGGTCCCAGAATGATAAAACCCATCTGCAAGCTCATTCATTTTAGTATAATTACCCATTTTCCATTGTGATTCTTGAGCTTTTAACAAATCAGACAATGGCAATTCTAAATTTTTCCCATTTTTTCTAAGATGAAAAACAAACGAATTATATAATCTAGAACCCAACAGTTGTCCAGATTTTGAATATACTTTGTCAAGAGATTGTAAATCTGAGTCGCAATAGTCATATTTACCATAACCAGAATATGCAGTGTTTTTAGTAATATTTATAACTTTCTTATTTCCGACATTAAACCTTTCAATACTTTTTACTTGTTCAACTAACTGGCGACCATCTTTATCAAAAAGTTGTCGATAAGTTTTACCATTAATCTCTTGAGAGATAAATTTTGTCCCATCTGCAAAAGTTCTTTTAAGTGCTGGCATAACTTCTAATGGTAATTTCATATTTAATTTCCCCTTTCATTTTTCCCCATACATAGGTATAAAAACATTGAAAAAATTAAAATTGCCCCACCCCATCATATCATATCATATAGGGCATTATAACAGGGCTTGATAGGTTTTAATTTTGAGTTTACATTTCGTAAAGATATTCTAACTCGGGCAGAGATTCCGAAACACAAAGGAGGAACAGAAAATTACTTTTCTATTTCACCTCAAGTTATTTTCTCGTCAGTTCGGATATAATACCTTGCGTTTAGTCAGAGATTCTTCGGGTAAAATTGCTAAATAATATTACTAATTCGACAGTTTACCCCTCAAAATGACGGATACAATAAAAGTATTCCGCATTTGTCATACTGAGCGAAGTGAAGTATATCAATCCATCTGCGTTTAATTTCACCCCTCTCCCTAACCCTCCCCCTTGGGGAGGGAACAATAACTTACGTCATACTGAGCGAAGCAGAGTATCTCAATCTGGGGGTGTTTAGATTAACCCCTCACCCTTACCCTCTCCCTTAGGAGAGGGAGAAACTAAAATAAGGCTTGGCAAACCATGCCAAGCCTTATATATTAATACTAATAATTCTATTATATTTCTTGAGAATCAATATCTGGATTATTTTCATCTAAAATATCATAAACTTCATCCTCTTGTGATTCTGGATTATTATTTACAATTTGAACTCCAAATCTTGTTCTAAATAAATGTTTTACGGTTTCACTTTGGATTTCGTACATCATTTTATTAAACAAGTCGTAAGCTTCTTTTTTATATTCTATTAATGGATCTTTTTGACCATAAGCTCGTAGCCCAATACCCTCTCTCAACATGTCTATATTATGCAAGTGATCAATCCATTTGCTATCAACTACCTTCAACAAGACATCTTTTTCAAGTTGTCTTACTACATTGTGAGGAGTAAATGGTTCTTGAACTCCAGTTCCTCCGTTATAATCATTTACAATCTGGTTATAGAAATTAATAATCTCAATTTCATGCCCCTTGTAAGCTTCTATAACGAAATCTTTAATTTTTTCATACATAGGTTCAAAACGCATGCTCTGAATATCAGCCACATCAAAAGTGTTTGCAAGTTGAGGAACAATAGAATGCAATTCTCTAATCAAAGCCTGCAAATCTTCATAAACATATTCTTCTACTTTTTGCTCTGGAGAGATATAACTCTTAATAAGTCTATCAACTTCTCTCTCCATCATGTATAGAATATCTTCATACAAACCTTCTCCAAAAAGAACTTTTCTTCTTTGACGATAGAATTTTTCTCTCTGAATATTCATAACATCATCGTACTCAAGTACAGATTTTCTCATATCAAAGTGGAAAGTTTCAACTTTTTTCTGAGCGGATTGAATTCTTTTTGTAATAAGTGGAGAATCAATTGCCATATTTTCAGGAACATTCAATGCTGTCATAAGTTGAGTAATTTTTTCACCACCAAATATTCTCATCAAATTATCTTCCAAAGACAAGAAAAATCTTGTTGAACCAGGGTCACCTTGACGAGCTGCACGACCTCGCAACTGGTTATCAATACGTCTTGATTCATGACGTTCTGTACCAATTACATGAAGTCCTCCAACCTCAATTACATTAGCATGCTCTTCTTCTGTGATAAGTCTTGCTCTTTTCAAAGCATCTTCTTTTATTGCTTCGTAATCAGGATTTGTTTCATCTATTCCTCTATCTTCAAGCTCCGCTTTAGCAAGGTATTCTGCGTTACCACCAAGAAGAATATCTGTACCACGACCAGCCATATTGGTTGCAATTGTAACCGCACCCCATCTACCAGCTTGGGCAATAATATGTGCTTCTTTTTCGTGATGTTTTGCGTTCAAAACATTATGTTTAATCCCTCTTTGTCTTAACAAAGCAGACAAATATTCAGATTTTTCAATACTAATAGTACCAACCAAAACTGGACGACCAATTTTATGTTGAGCAACAATATCATCAATTACAGCCAAATATTTTTGAACTTCTGATTTATAAATAACATCTGGATAATCAACTCTTCTATCTGGCTTATTTGTCGGAATTGCAGTAACTTCTAATCTATAAATCTTTCCAAATTCAGCTTCTTCAGTCATCGCAGTACCAGTCATACCAGATAATTTAGGGTACAATCTGAACAAGTTTTGGAATGTAATACTTGCTAATGTTTGTGTTTCATCTTGAATTTCAACGCCTTCTTTTGCTTCAACTGCTTGGTGCAAGCCATCAGACCAACGTCGTCCTTCCATCAAACGACCCGTAAATTCATCAACAATCATAACTTCGCCGTTTTTAACAACATAATCTGTATCCTTAACAAATAATTCTTTAGCTTTCAATGCTTGCAACAAGTGATGTGCATACTGAGTATGAATATCAAACAAGTCCTTAATTCCAATCAAATCTTGGGCATGATCGATACCTTCTTCTGTCAAAATTACGTTTTTATTCTTTTCATCAACAGTATAATCAACATCCTTTTGAAGTTGAGGAGCAATTTTAGCCATCAACTGATAAGTTTCAGCAGATTGAGCTAATCTACCACTAATAATTAATGGAGTTCTTGCTTCATCAATCAAAATACTATCAACTTCATCGATAATCGCATAGTTAAATGGACGTTGAACTAACATTTGCGGACTACTTGCCATATTATCTCTCAAATAATCGAAACCAAATTCATTATTTGTTCCGTATGTAATATCGCATTGGTAAGCGTGCTTTTTCACTTCAAAATCTCTAGCACCCATACCACCAGAAAGAACAACTCCAACAGTAAGACCTAAAAACTTATAAATCTTACCCATCCATTCGCTATCACGTTTTGCCAAATAATCGTTTACGGTGATTACGTGAACACCTTTACCTGTTAATGCGTTCAAATATGCAGGTAAAGTTGCAACTAAAGTTTTACCTTCACCTGTTCTCATTTCTGCAATATGTCCATTATGCAAGAAATAACCACCAATCAACTGAACATCAAAGTGACGCATATTCAAAACACGTTTACCTGCTTCACGTACAGTTGCAAATGCCTCTGGCAAAATTTTATCTAGAGCTTCTTTTTCAAGCTTCAAATCTTCTTTAAAATTCTTAGAAGTTGGACGTTTTGCCAATATTTCCTTGAATTCCTGTGTTTTAGCCTTTAATTGTTCATCGGTTAATGCTGCAAATTCTGGCTCCAAAGCATTGATGTGTTCAACAATACCCATCATTGATTTAACTTTTTTCTCATTCGGGTCGCCTAACAGCTTTAGCATCCATTTTATCATTAATTTAATTCCTCTCCAAGTTTAACAATAACTAAAGTCTATCATAAACATGATATATATTAATTAATCTTAAGAAAAAAATAATATTTCAGATAAAAGGCTCTAAGCGAAGATGTCTATAAGTTCTTTATGTTTATTTCCCTCTCCAAGGACTCTGCCGAGCAAAACAATCCAGTGAATTGTTTTGTGAGAGGTTTGGGATTAAGGGAGAGGGGTTGATAAAAAAAGAAAAATTCTTGCCCAATTTAGTCATTGCTGTACATGTGAAGCAATCCTAGTTAAGTTATGTTGTCGGCGTGGCAACGCCGACCTACTTAACTGTTCAGCCCTCAGAATAACACATCTAAAGACCTTAGTGCCATAGTGCCTTAAAGCCTTTTTGTATCGAACCTATTTCCTTATTTCCCTCTCCCCTATTATCTTTATACAACTTATAGACCTTTAACGAACCTATTCCCCTATTTCCTTATTCCTTCTCCCTTAAAAATTCAAACTTTTCACGTTATTGAAAAAAAAATATGTTCTTGGTAAAATTTTGCCAGCGTGAAAGGGAAAGAAGGGATTAAACGATTATGACTAAAAGAGTATTACTATGTATAATGGACGGATGGGGAATCTCTAAAGGTTCTGAAAAATATGACGCAACTAAACTTGCTCATCCTGTTCATGTTGACGAATTAGAAAAAGACAATCCATTTAGACATTTGAGAGCTGACGGAGAATTCGTTGGTCTTCCTGCGAGTCAAATGGGAAATTCAGAAGTTGGACACTTAAACTTGGGTGCTGGTAGAATCGTTTACCAAGATTTATCTAAGATTAATAATGCCATCAAAGATGGTTCATTCTTTAAAAATGAAAGATTTTTAAATGCAATGAATTTTGCAAAAGAAAACAATTCAGCTCTTCACATTTATGGACTTGTTTCAACTGGCGGAGTTCACTCATCACTTGATCACTTATTAGCACTTATCAAAATGGCTGCTGAAAATGGATTGACAAAAGTTTACGTACACGCATTTTTGGATGGCCGTGACACTCCACCTCAAAGTGCTTGCGAATTCTTACAAATTGTCGAAGATGAATTGAAAAAATATAATCTTCCTCCAGTTGCAACAATTATCGGTCGTTATTACATCATGGACAGAGATAATCGTTGGGACAGAGTAGAAAAAGGTTACAACGCACTATTATTCGGAGAAGGCGAACACGCAGCAACTGCTATTGAAGGCGTTAAACAATCTTACGCTAAAGGCGAAAACGATGAATTCGTTCTTCCAACAGTAATCGGTGGAGAAGAATCAAGAATTCACGACAACGATTCTATCATCTTTATTAATTATAGACCTGATAGAGCAAGAGAAATTACTAAAGCTATCAACTTTGCTGATTTTGATGGATTCAACAGAAAGAAAGTTCTTAAAAACATCATGTACACAACAATGACAAGTTACGAAGCAACTTTCACATACCCTGTTGCATTCCCTAAAGAAAGATTAGTAAATATCTTGGGTGATGTTTTGGAAGCTAACGGAATTCACCAATTCAGAACTGCTGAAACAGAAAAATATGCTCACGTAACATTCTTCTTCAACGGAGGTATTGATCAACCTCAACCTCACGAAACAAGAGTTCTTGTTCCATCTCCAAAAGTTGCAACTTATGATATGCAACCAGAAATGAGTGCTCCAGAAGTTTGCGAAAACGTATTAAAAGCAGTTAAAAATCCTGAATATCAATTTGTATTAGTTAACTTTGCAAACCCTGATATGGTTGGTCATACTGGAGTTGTTGAAGCTGCAACTAAAGCATGCCACGTAGTTGATGAATGCGTTGGGAAAATTGCCAAAGAATGTAAAGAAAACGATGTAGTTATGCTATTAACTGCTGACCACGGAAACGCTGAAGTTATGTTTGACGAAGAAAAACAAACTCCAGAAACAGCACACACAACTAATGATGTTCCATTTGTTGTAATCAACGCTCCTCAAGGAACTGAATTAAGAGATGGCGATGGTGCATTATGCGACGTTGCTCCTACTGTATTACAATTATTAGGAATTAAACAACCAGCTGAAATGACTGGTAAATCATTAATTAATTAAGGAAATAAGGTAAGAGGAAATAGGGAAATAGGTTCAAATATATATAATGAACTTATTCCCTTTGTTCCTTATTCCCCTATTCACTTTTATAAGTAAAGGAAAAATATGAGTAATAAGATTGAAAATTTAGACATTGATTTTTCGTTCAAAAAGAATAACGTAGATGAATTATTTTTCAACTTGAGCGAAAACCCCGAAGGATTTAAGAATAAAGATTTCCGCTACACATTGAGCATGATTTACCAAATCATCGAAGATGAATTTGCAGGAGTATTCCTAAGTCCGAATGCCCCAACTAGAAATACACATTTTTATTTAATAGATAATGGACAAAAAAGTGTGACTGGTGTCGGTGGTAAAAAGTTATCATTCTTTGTTACTCCAACAAACAACTTCCAATATTACCTCAAATCCAAAGGTTCACTATTCAGATTCAAATCTGAAGTTCTTGACGACAAAGTTGGATATTTCATGGCTTGGGATTTGGTTATGGACTATTTTGGCGGATTTGGAAATGTTGTTGATATTGAAGATTTAACACCAACATTTATTTACTTGAACAAATTGACTTACTTCGTTATGAAATTAATTGAAAAATTGTATTTCATCCCAACAGTAAAACGCTATGGTCAAATGTTCAGAATTGTTTATGAACCAATCATCAACAATCAAAAAATGGCACGTATTATCAACCTTTTTGAAGAATGCATGCCAGATGATTTGTTTATTCAAGGTGAAAAACCAAAAGATTTTGTATATGAATTTATTTACACATATTTGAATTATGTAATTTATAAATTCCTAGGAATTAAAATGTACAGATTTAAAGATGTTAAATCTGGAACATACCTTTTGAAAGATTTAGAACAACGTGCAGTCTTAAAAGGAAAAGATATTGCTGAAAATTTTGCTCAATGGTTTGATGAATTATACTTGGGCAAATATGATGTAATTCCATATTTTAAAATTGAAAAAATCGAAGATGAATTATTCAGACTAAAAGTTTATATCAAAAATCGCAAAAACGATGAAAGCGTACTTATTGATAAACTTTATACAGACGAAGAAGTTTTTGGAGCAAAAGCATCAGATATTTCAAGAATTGTTGAAAAACAACTTAACTACGCTTTGCGTTACATGCCAGAACTTGAACAGCTTTTTGAGGATGAAGATAAATTGTACCTTGACTTGAATTTGAATGAAATTTACAAAATTATCACTCAAACAGCATATTATTTACAGAAAGCACAAATTGAAGTTATCCTACCAGAAGAACTTGTTAATATCGTTATTCCAAGAGCTTCAATCAACGCAAAAGTTAAAGAATCAAGAACTCAAGATTTGGCGGATTTAATTAATAATACGTCTTCTTCAAAAATGTCACTTGATGATATTCTTGATTTTTCATACGAAATTGCTATAGGCAACGAAAAAATCTCACTTGAAGAATTCAAAAAACTTGTTGAAAATAATAATGGTTTAATCAAATACAAAAATAAATATGTATTAATAGATAAAGAAGAAAGCAAAAAGATTTTTGAACAAATTGCCAAATCTAATCTCAAATCTATGTCAAGAATGGAACTTATTCACGCTTCATTATCTGGTCAATTGCAACAATATGATTTTGACTATGATGCAGCATTTGCAAGAGTTCTATCCGATTTTACAAAACCAGTAGAAATGACTATTCCAAAAGGACTCAAAGGCGAACTTCGTCCATATCAAGAAGTTGGTTTGAAATGGTTATGGACAAACGTATCAAAAGGTTTTGGTGCTTGTATGGCAGATGATATGGGATTGGGTAAAACAATTCAAGTTATCAGTTTAATTTTGAAAATGAAAGAAGAAGGCAAGCTTAAAAAACCAGTACTTGTAATTTGCCCAACAACTTTGATGGGTAACTGGATGAAAGAACTTCAAATGTTCGCACCAGACCTTGATGCCGTAATCTACCACGGAGCAGACAGACACCTAGAAGTTAACCACGATGTAATTCTTACAACATACGCAATTATGAGAATAGATGTTGAAGAATTGAAAAAACACGCTTGGAGCACAATCATTGTTGATGAAGCTCAAAACATCAAAAATCCAGATACTGCACAAACTCTAGCAATCAAAATGCTAAAAGCAGATGTAAAAGTTGCAATGACTGGTACTCCAGTAGAAAACAGATTAACTGAGTTATGGAGTATTTTTGACTTCATTAATAAAGGTTATCTTGGCTCACTTAAAGAATTCCAAAAAAGTTATGCTATTCCAATTGAAAGATTTAAGGAAAATTCAAGAGCTGGCAAACTTAGAATGTCAATTTCGCCATTCGTATTAAGACGTTTGAAAACAGACAAGCACGTAATTTCAGATTTACCAGAAAAAATGGTTCTCAACGAATACTGCTACTTGTCTAAAGTTCAAGCTGTTCTATATGAAAAAACTCTTAACGAAATGATGTCAAAAATTAGTGGATTTACTGGAATCAATAGACGTGGTAATATCTTCAAACTTATTACTGCATTGAAACAAATTTGTAACCACCCATATCAATTCTTAAAATCTGGCGAAATGAATAAAGAAATGTCTGGTAAGATGGAAAAATGTATTGACCTAGTTCAAAGCATTATTGATAGAGGAGAAAAAACTCTTATCTTCACTCAATACAAAGAAATGGGCGACATTTTATGCAAAATTATTTCCCAAGAATGCAATACTGAACCATTATTCTTCCACGGAAGCTTGACAGTTCCACAAAGAGAGGAATTGATTGATAAATTCCAAACAGAAGAAGATTCAAAAGTTATGATACTTTCATTAAAAGCTGGTGGAACAGGTTTGAACTTGACAAGTGCAACCAACGTAATTCACTACGACTTGTGGTGGAATCCAGCAGTAGAAGATCAAGCAACAGATAGAACATATCGTATTGGTCAAGAAAAGAATGTAATGGTTCACAGAATGATTACACTTGGAACTTTTGAAGAAAAAATTGACGAAATGTTGAAAGCGAAGAAAGAACTTGCAGACTTAGCCGTTTACGAAGGTGAAAAGATTATTACAGAACTTTCAGACGAAGAAATCTACGAAATCTTTACATTATCTGCTTAATATAAAGGCAATAAGTCGATAAGTAGTTTTGTCTATTGCTTACAGCTCTCTCCCAAGGGAGAGGGTAAATTCTGTGTTCCTTCTCCCAAGGGAGAAGGTTAGGATGAGGGGTTAAACCAAACGCATAAGTTATAGATTCTTCACTTCGCTCAGTATGACACAACAGTAACCAACTCTTTCACTTATCAACTTTACCCCTCGTTTATACGCAAAAAAAAAGCTTCTGTAATAGAAGCTTCCTTGGAATTTTTTACAATTCCTCGTGTAAAAGGTAGGTAGAAAGTAGAAGGTAGTAGTATATATAAGCTTTGTTATATATCGTTTGTATATATTATTAAAGTATTTTTTATATAAAGAATTGCGTAAGAGGAGTTACTTTGTTACATAACTTTACAAATATAGAATAAATTCTCTAAACTTCGCTATAATACATATACTGTTTCAAAGGAGTAAAAATGAAAATAGCAATATACCCTGGGAGTTTTGACCCAATTACAAAAGGACATTTAGACATTTTGAAAAACGCTTCAGGAATTTTTGACAAAATTATCATTGCAGTTGCACGCAATGGAGAAAAGAAAGGCTTTCTTTCAACTGAAGAAAGAGTTGAACTCATAAAAAAAAGTATTGAAGGGCTTGATAATGTTGAAGTCGATGCCTTTGAAGGTTTGACAATTGAATATGCAAAAAAGCGAGGAGCAGAAATTTTAATTCGTGGATTGCGTGCAGTTTCTGATTTTGAATACGAAATGCAATTATCACAAACAAATAGTGCCTTATGTGACGAAATCAAGACAGTTTTCTTAACCACAAAACCTAAATATAACTTCATTTCATCAAGCACAATCCGAGAAATCTTACAAAACAATGGAGATATATCAAAATTTGTTCCTCAAGCAGTAAATGAATACCTAACACAAAGGAGATAAATCTATGAATTTTCAAACCCGAAAAGACATAAAAAGGCTCGAAGATAAAATTAAAAACGGATATTCACTACCTATATTTAAAGGGTACGTTGCAGTGGATAAATATGGCGTTGAACAAATCATAGACGCAATTTACGCAAATTTACCAGATGATGTAATGAGAGCAAGAGAATTTCTTAAAAATTCTAACATCACAGCTAACACAACACCAAAGGGAACAACTATATTTGACATACTCCAAATGCTAGAAATCACCTTGAATGAAACGATGTCTTTCGCAAATTTTTCGATTTTAAAAATCAAAGAAATAGAAATTTTATTAGATAAAATCGAAAAAAATATTCCAGAAGAAATTATTCAAGCAGAAATCTCTAACAAATAAAAGACATGTTAACATATGTAATTCCCTAAAGAAATATTATTTGACAATTAAAATTTGCTTATGTAATATATTAATATATAAAATGTGAAAGGGATAAGGGATATAACATGCCACAAAATGGAGTGTATGATTTACTAAAAATGTTAGAAATAGCCTTAGATGAAGGTTATTCAGTTTTAAAATACACAGTAGTAAATAAAAGGGAAATTGAAACATTAATCGATAGAATATACCAAGCCTTGCCAACAGAAGTTCAAGAAGCAAGACTATTCTTGAAACGCAAAGAAGAATTACAGAACGAAGCTCAACAAAAAGCTAATAAAATTATTCAAGATGCTCAAGCTGAAGCTGATAGAAAACTTTCTGAATCAGATCAAATTAAAGCAATTGAATTACAAGGAAATAAAATTAAAAACGAAGTATATGAAGAATGCGAAAAAATTAAACATATCGCACTTCAAGATGCTGAAAATATAAGACTTCAAGCAACTGATGAAGCTATGAAAATTAGAGAAGGTGCTGAATTATACGCAGAACAAGTTCTAACTAGCATCGAAGGAAACTTAACTCAACTTCAACAAGTTGTTAAAAATGGTCAAATCTATATGGAACAATTGAGAACAGATTCTATTGGGAAATATCCAACTCAACAAGTTCCAACTAGAAAATAATTTCAAATAAAATTTAATCTAAAAAAACATCTATTGATAAAATAGATGTTTTTTAGTGTCAAAAACGTAGTATTTGTTAACAATTTATTTGCATTTTATTTTGTTTGAGATAACATAAGAGTATAAGCCGAAATAGATAGAATGTGTAATCTTCACATTCTATTTTAAATAGGAGACAACTTAATAAAACAATAAAGGAAATAAAACAATGGGTATCAAAGGAAAAAACGACAGAATGGTAGTTCTAGCTTGTGAAGAATGTAAAGAAAGAAACTACACAACAACTAAAAACAAAAAGAACATCAAGGAAAGAATGGAATTAAGCAAATACTGCCCAAGATGTCAAAAACACACTAACCACAAAGAAACTAAGTAAGATTTTTAAATAAAGTGGTTAAAAGCATTTAACCACTTTAATAGGCGTCCTTAGTTCAGTTGGTAGAACGTCGGTCTCCAAAACCGGATGTCGAGGGTTCGAGTCCTTCAGGGCGTGATTTTTAACTTTAAGAATAAAGGAATAATCATAATGAATGAAATGGTAGAAGCAATCAAAGCGTACTTTAAAGGCGTAAAAACCGAATGGGGGAAAATTAGTTGGCCTGAAAAAAATCAGGTTATCATTGAAACCCTTTCAGTTATCGTTATTGTAGTTGTTTTTACTGTTGCAATTTATCTAATGGATCTTTTATTTAAAGGCTCACTAGGCCTTATAGTAAAATTTTTCCAACATTTATAAAGGTGGCTTATGACTAAAGAAGAAAAAACAATGGAAGAACAACTAAATGAAGATTTATTAGCAGAACAAGCAGAATCTCAAGCAGAGGAAGAAGCTAAAGAAGCTAAGAAAAATCAAAAAAGATGGTATATCGTTCACACATATTCTGGATACGAAAACAAGGTTAAAGTTAACCTTGAAAAACGTATTGAATATACGAATATGGGTGATAAAATTTTCAGAATTGAAGTACCGCAAAAAACAGTTGTCCAAATGAAGGGCGGAAAGAAACAGGAAAAAGAAGAAAAAGTATTCCCTGGCTACGTTCTTGTAGAAATGATTATGGACGAAGATAGCTGGTATGTTGTAAGACACACTTCAGGCGTAACAAAATTTGTAGGTTCAGTTAAAAAACCTATTCCTGTTAAGGAAAGCGAAATCAAAAGAATCTTACACAGAACATCATCTCAAGTTGAAAAAGTTGAACTTGATGTTAAACCTGGAGATAAAGTTAGAATTATTTCAGGACCATTTGCAGACTTTGATGCAGATATTATTGAAGTTTATCCTGATAAATCTAAACTTAGAGCAAATGTTTCAATCTTTGGTCGTGAAACGCCAGTTGAATTGGAATACAAACAAATCAATAAATTATAATCAAGTAAGATTGTAATAACTAATTATTACAAAAGATAGTACAAATAATGTGGAAGGATCCTTTACAAGCCGATAAAGAACCGTTATTACCACAAAAGGAGAAAATCATGGCAAAAAAAGTAGTAGGAAAAATCAAGCTTCAAATCGAAGCAGGTAAAGCAAATCCATCACCACCAGTTGGTCCTGCATTAGGTCAACACGGTGTTAATATCATGGACTTCTGCAAACAATTCAACGCTAAAACTCAAGATAAAGCTGGATATATCATCCCAGTTATTATTGATGTTTACGAAGACAGAAGTTTCACATTTGTTATCAAATCACCACCAGCTCCTGTGTTGATTAAAAAAGCATTAAATATTCCAAAAGGATCATCAGTTCCTAACAAGGATAAAGTTGCTGAAATCACTAGAGCTCAATTAGAAGAAATCGCTAAAATTAAAATGGACGATTTAAACGCTACAACAATGGATGCAGCAGTAAAAATGATTGCTGGTTCTTGTAGAGCTATGGGTGTTACAGTAAAAGAAGACTAGATGGAAGGACGTAAAGTCCGCTATTACCACGAAAGGAAAAATATAAAATGGCAAAATTAACTAAAAAACAAAAGAAAATGCAAGAAATGCTGGAAGGTTTTAATCAACCATCAACAGCAGTTGATGCAATAAAAAAATTAAAAGAAATTTCTAACGAAGTTTCTAAATTCAACGAAACAGTAGAATGCCACATGCGTTTAGGTATCGATGTTCGTCAAGCAGACCAACAAATCAGATCAACAGTAGTTTTACCTGCTGGTCTTGGTAAAGAAGTTAAAGTTTGCGTTATCGCTAAAGGTGCTAAGGCAACTGAAGCAACTGAAGCAGGAGCAGATTTTGCAGGTGCTGAAGAAATCATCGAAAAAATCGCAGGCGGCTGGTTCGAATTCGATACATTAATTGCTACACCAGATTGTATGGGTATGCTTGGTAAATTAGGTAGAGTATTAGGACCTAAAGGTTTAATGCCAAACCCTAAAACAGGTACAGTTACAATGGAAGTAGCTAAAGCTGTTAAAGATGCTAAAGCAGGTAAAGTTGAATATAGAGCAGACAAACAAGGTATGATTCACTGCCCTATCGGAAAAATCCAATTCAACGAAGAAGACCTAATCAAAAACTATGCAACATTAGCAGATGCAATTATCAAAGCTAAACCAGCATCAGCTAAAGGTACATTTGTTAAATCAGTTTACCTATCAACAACTATGGGACCTGGAATCAAATTAGATCCTAAAGTTTTTGCAGCTGAAGTTAAAGAATTAGTTTAGTTGAATAATTTCTAATTTATAACTAAAACCCTCAAAGTTAAGACTTTGAGGGTTTTGTCTATATAGAAGCTTTTACATTGTTTATTCATCTTCTTTTGCTGATTCAGTTACAAAAGAAAGAAAATGGATTTGTAACAATTACATACCCTAATGGAACAAAAGAAAAGTACAATCCACAAGGTCAAAAGTTCAATAATGAAAAAAAGAAGAAGTGAAATACTTCTTCTTTTTTTTGATAAGATTTTCTTAAAATAAACAATCGTAAACTTTATCACAAGAAACTTGAATCACCATTATTCATCTAACGATGATATTTCTTAGACAACTTTGATGTACCATCATCATTAGTCAAAAGTTTGTCAAAATATTTTGTTATATAATCATTTACACGAGTTTCGATTTTACTATCATTATCTTTTTGAGAATTATATGTTTTACCAGATGCACTACCATATGGAGTGATTACCGCACGTTCATAAGTATAATCTGATGGCTTTTGTCTATTTATTAATATTCTATCAATATGATTATTATTATCTTCAATTTCCATCAAGATTGAATTTTTGAATTGATGGTAAACTGGTTTTATAGTGACAAAATTGTCATTATCTGCAACTCGATAAACTAGAGTGTCCATAGGGTTTCCAGATTTTCTTAATTTTGTCCAATCTTCACCAATAAGATAACCAACTTTTTTCACAAGCTCTTCGGCTTTTAAAGTTATACCATGTTCAGAAAATTGTTCCATTGATTTATTTACGAAATCTTCTACTAATCTTTTCTTTGATATTACTGAAGTATAACTTTTACCTGTCATACTCGTTTGAGATACAATATTTGTTTTCATAAAACCTCCTACAAAAAATAAACCACGTAAAAATATTTTTTGCTAATAAAAAATAAGAATCTATTCCTAGATTCTTATTTTTCAAATTGTTAATACTTTTCAAAACTAAATCTTGTGCATATTGTCAAAAATTTCTTTTTTCTGAACCCATACTTCCATTCCCATATTCTTTCCGCATGCAATTAGAGCTTCTTTAATTTCTTTGAAAGTATAAGTTGATTTTTCTATATCGCAAAGCATAAACATTACAAAATGACCTTGCATCAATGTTTGTTTAATATCTTCAATATTCACTTCATTTTTAGCAAGAACAGCAGTAACTTCTGCAACAATTCCTACTTTATCAACACCTGAAACAGTTACAATTATTTGGTCTGCCATAATTATAGATTTTCTCCTACACTTTTTTCTTCATCTTCAATTACATCAACAGGAACAGCGATTGGTTGAACTTCTGATTCAGCAATCCATCCTCTGTTTATCAATTTACCAACTTTATATTTTTGGCAATAAGCTTTCAAATCTTTCTTAATTTCTGGTGCTAAGATATAAAGAACAATAATATTTGGTACACACATTGCAATCATCATTGCATCTGTAATATCAATAATTGATTTTACGTTCATTGCAGAACCAATTACGATAAATAAACAATAAATAAGGTTGAAAGTAAGAACACGTTTTTTACCTTCACCAAGAAGGAATGTCCAAGCTTTTTGACCATAATATGCCCAAGAAATCAATGTTGAAATTGCAAATAATACTGCAATTATAGACAAGATAATAGGGAAGAATGATATAACTGATTGGAATGCGTTAGACGCTAATTCAATACCTGAAATTTTACCAACTGCACTTGTTTTAAGAACACCAGTAATAACAATTGCAAAAGATGTAAATAAGCAAAGCACACCAGTTAAAAATGTTTCTAATAAAGCAACAAACCCTTGAGAAACAGGTTCCTTTGTTTGAGATGTAGCATAAACAATAGCTGCCGCACCTGTTCCAGCTTCGTTTGATTGAACAGAACGTCTTAAACCAATGATAATTGTACCGAAAATACCACCTGCAACAGCTGTTGGATGGAATGCTTCTGTAACAATTTGAACAATCGCAGCAGGAATATGAGTGATGTTAGCACCAATTACAATAAGTCCTGAAACGATATATAACAAGCACATTGTTGGAGTAAGAATTGTTGTAACCTTAGCGATACTCTTGATACCACCAACAACAACAAGCCCAATAAGAACCGCAACAACTAGCCCAATTATCCAAGCATAACCGTGAAGAATACTATGTTCTCCTCCAGTAATAAATATTAATTGATGAGCAGTTTGATTTATTTGAATCATATTACCACCAGTAATACCTCCACCAATACAAAGGATAGCGAAAATTACTGAAAGTGGTTGACCTAACCAACGCATATTTTTTCTAGTTAAACCGTGTGCAATATAGTGCATTGGTCCACCAGAAACAGAACCATCAAGGTTAAATCTTCTATACTTAACAGCCAAAGTAGCTTCAACAAATTTGATTGACATCCCTAAAATTGCACCAACAAAAATCCAAAATGCAGCTCCAGGGCCACCAATAGAAATAGAAATTGCAACCCCAGCAATACTACCGATACCAATAGTACCAGATAACGCAGTTGCTAAAGCTTGGAATGAAGAAACTTCACCACAATTTCCATCTTCAGATTTTTCAGTTGGTTTTGCAACTATATCAAGAGCATGTTTAAAGCCCCATATTGCAATTCCTTTGTAATATATAGTGAAAAATATTCCAGCAAACAAAATCCAGAATATAATTAAAGGAACTTTTGATCCAAAAATCGATATTGGAAAAAATATTAGATTTGCTACGGCATCTGACACAGGGGCAATATGTTTATCCATAAAAGCGTCAATATTCATTGCACTCGCACTCTGCATACTACATAGGAGTAACATTAAAAAAGTCATAATTTTCTTCATTCGTATTCTATCCTTTCGACTATTAAAAGGTCGAAATCCCATCTCTCAAGGCAATCCAACCAAATTCTACTAATAGTATAGCAAAAACATAGAAAACTAAGTACATAAAGAGAATTTATGTTACTATCCTGTAACACTTTTGGCACTATAACTTATTTGAAATAAAAGTTCACAAATTAGCAATTCCCAAATAAAAAATAACTTATATTACATGTAACTAAGGGGAAATTAAAATGGGAATTTTATTAGTAACAATAGAAGTTTTAGCTTTTGGAATTATGACTAAAGATTTGTTAAATAAATCCGAAATTTAATTTACAAAATAAAAAAGGTTAGAATTTTATACTCTCTAACCTTAATAAATTTCATTAACCGAACATATAACTCCGTAAGTATATTTAATTTTGTTTTTTAATCATTGATTCTAATAGCATTGAATTACCACTCAATGAAGGGATTGAAGTTGCTGGAGATTGCACTGTTGCAGTCTGTGTAGCATTCGCCCCCTTTGGAGCAACTTCATACGATTTGATTGAACGTTTACCTGTCAATCTTTGCATAAAGTTATAATATTTCTTTTTAAATCCTGTTGAGTTATTTTGTCTTGTTTCAATATCAATCAATTCATCTCTTGTATGAGGTTTGATTGGCGTACCAACTGATGATCTTGTCAACATTTCACCCAATGTTGTATCAACCAATGTTACCCAGCTCATTCCAAGTAATGATGAGTTATATTGATTTCTGAATGTAGAGTTGAACAAGTCAATCAATAATGTTTGGTAGAACAATCTTGAACCTTCTTGTACAAATCTTTCTTTGAATTTAGTATTAGCACCTTCTTTATCATTACCATTTGATTTCAACATAACCATATTGTAGTTATCTGTCATCAAGAACCAAATAGTAGCAATTGATGCCGCTGTCTTTGCCAAGTTAGAAAGTTCGGCATTAGATACACTTGATAATGAATCTAAGTTGAACGCTTTCAAGAAATTAACTTGTAAATAATCGTGAAATTTTTCTTTATCAAGATTTTTCTTCAATGCTTGATTACAAATTCTATCGAAACTCTTAGCTAAAGCATCAATATCTTTTGCAGGAGCTTTTGGTTTAGCCTTTCTAAACACACCCATCAATTTTTCGTCAACCATCCAATATGGAAGAGTAACTGTATTCCACATAAATTTGAATGGCGCAATTACGAAATTAACCAATGGTTTAACTTTTTTGTCCTTTGAGCCTAAGTCAATAAATGTTTTGCCATCTACTGTTCTTATTGCGGATTTACCAATTCTTTCGTACATTGCCGCAAATTTTGGATCATATTCTTTTAAGACTTTAATTACTTCATTAAATTTTTCTGGTTCAACATGGAACGGTTGAGAAGTTAAGTTTTTATATGCACTTGTGAAAGGTCTATATAAAACCTTACTTTCAAATGTTTTTACCGCATTATCTGCATTTATATCACCAATTCCAAGTTTTGCAAATTTTTCTGGATTATTTGCCTTCATATTTTCAAAATATTTTAATGCCATATTTTTAATAGCTGGAATATGTTTGAAACCTTTAATTCCATAACCAGTTGCAAGAATGACAACAGATGCTTTCATTACCGTATCAAAAGATAACAATGGTTTTTGCTGTTCTTTTGGTTTAGTTGAATCAAGTTTTCCAGTAGAAGTAACTTGTTTTTTATTTTCAGTTGGTTTAATTTTTGCTTCTGGAGCATGTTTTTGTTCATTTTCTTTTCTTGCTTCTTCTGGAGATAATCTAAAAATATGTTTTCCATTAGATAAACGAGAAAACATTTCAGTTACAAGAACTGTTATACCTGTGGTTAATACAATACCAGCTTTTGATTTGTTGATAAATTTTTGGAAAGCTCCCATTGTAATCAAAGTTAGATAACCACTTGTTAAAATTCTGCTTGTTTCTTGCTTAAATCTTGTTTTTTGTTCTTTTGTTGCAGCTTTTGGATCATCATCCATCATTCTTGATAAGTTATAAGCATCATTAGCCAAGAAAATTGCTGGAGGCAAGCCAGAAACTAATCTATTTAAAGCTCTTTCGTGTTTTGTATCATAATTCCCTGATTTTGGGTCAAACTGTTTTAAGAAAGTTTGGAAAAGACCTGATTCCATTTTTGAATCGGCATTTGCTTTTGCTTGTGCCAATTCTTCAGCAGTTAAATCTTTAACTTCTTTTCCTAATTTTTTAGCTAGAGAGCTTTCTGCTTCTTTCAATTTTACATCTCTATAAGTCAATAAACCTGTAAGAGAATTAATTTTTGAATCTATTTTTGAACGTTGTCTAATATTTTTAAAGAACGGTCTTTCTAGAGTTTTTGCAGACCAATCTTTTAGCATTGGAACTTTTCCTAAAAGTTCGACAGTACCATTCAACAAATCTCCAGGAAGAATTTTGAATGGATAAATTATTCCATCCCAAGCTAAATGAGGAATTGTCTTTTTGCTAACAATAATTTTATCTGGATCATTTGGATCAATTTTAATTAAATTACTTGTTCTAGCTTTATTTTTTACTGTAATATCCTCTAATAGCTCTCGACCCATCTTGCCAAGATATTCATCTGCGAATTTTTCAAACTCCGCTTTTGAATAAACTTTGTCTAATCTTTTATACATCCCTAAAGAAAGACCTTTAAAACTCAAATCCTGAGGATTAGTTTTTAAAGGTCTCTTAATATCTCGATAACTGTATTGTGATTGAAAATTTGGGGAATAAAATTGACTCTCATTTTGAGGGGACAATAATTCCTGTTTATGTCGTCTTCTATCTATTCGAAAATTTGTTGCACTATTTACTATCATTTCACACATCCGTTTTTATGTATTTTCATTCATAATAAAACAAAACACAAGTATTTTTTGCTAAAATTTTACATGATTTTACAAATTGTTAAAACCTCAAATTCAACAACATTAAAAAAGACTGTACTTGGATAAAATACACAAATACAGCCTTTTTTGTTATTATTTAATACCTATTTCACTTCTGGGAAGTAATATTTAACCCCGTCTTCTGATCTCCAGCGAACATATCCAGTTTTAGGGATTCTATCCAAATCAAACACGCTAACCAATGCCCAATTACCACGAATTACATTCAAATTTATTTTTTGTGGCATGTTAATTGTCGATAAAGTTTTTGCAGAATCTTCTGGAGCAGATTTTACATCTTTACAAACAGCAGGAGCACTTTTTAGCATTCGCAATCCATACTTCTTTCCATAAGTGTTATAAAAATTAATCCAAGTCATAAATTTATATGGATCATCTTTTTTTATCCACCCTGTTTTTCCAGTTGAATTGTCATAAACAATTTCAACCCAATCATCGGTAACATCAGTTACACTAACTAACGCTAACTCTTTTTCTGGTAAAAATACAGTGAAGAACTTTTCTGCTCCAATATTTTCTGGAAAGAATTCATCCGAAGTCCATCTTACTCGATACAAAATCATAGAATCATCATTTGGCTCTTTATAAATCGTGACATCATCTCCAACTTGATAAAGCCCTACTGTTCTTGCTACAACAATGTTTGGTCTGATTGGTAAAACTTCGTTTGCTAATGTGGATTGATTGAAACCAAATCCAAATAAAACAGTAAAAATGAATAATAATGATACTAATAATTTTTTCATCATTTGTTTACTCCCTAAATGAAATTTGAGCGTAAGTTTTTTGTAATTTTTCTCTAACAGAAGTCATTTGTTGTTCAATGATTTCATCTGTTAATGTCGCATTTTCATCCTGCATTTTTATTCTGAAAGCAACACTCTTAAAGCCATCTTCAACATGTTCACCTTGATATACATCAAAGATTTCAGAACCTTTGAAAATATTTTGTTTTACTGAACTTTTTATAACTTTTTGAATATCTTCAAATGTTACATCATCGTTTATAATAAATGCAATATCACGTCTTACTTCTGGGAACTGTGGAAGATGTTTGAATCTTGGAACAGTTTCTTTCACTGCGGAAATAAGTTCTGTTAAATTCAAATTAAACAAAAATGCGTCTTGATTTAATTTCAACTTATCAATCAAAGTTGGGTGAACTTGTCCAAAATAACCAATTGGTTGAGGTTTCTTACCCAATAACATCACAACAGCGGTTCTATATGGGTGAAGAATATTATTATCCTTTGCAAGCTCAGTTTCTTCCAATGGTGCAAGTTTAATTCTTCTTGAAACTTCCAAATCATTAAAAATATTTTCCATAATACCTTTAACTGCATAGAAATCAGTTGAAGTTTTAATTTGCCATTTTGAATTTTGAACTTCGCCTGTCAAAACCCCTTCCAAAACTCTTGTTTCTTTTACACCAGTATTTTTTTCATCTGCTGGAGAAGTTTTGATATAAGTTTTACCAATTTCGTATGCCCAGAAATTCTTTTGACCATTATCAAAATTATATTTCATACAATTCAAAACACTAGCAGATAATGTTTGACGAAGCATTGAATAATCTTCACTTGCAGCATTCAAAACTTTCACGGCATTTTCATCATCATAACCAATTTTGAACTTATCAAGCATTGGCTTACCAATAAGTGAACTTGTCTGAATTTCATTCAATCCAGCTGATAATAATAACTCGTGAATTCTTTTTATAACTTTTTCTTCCAAAGTGATTGTTGGTGTTTGAGCTTTAGCTGGCAAGGTTGGAGAAATTTTATCGTAACCGTTAATTCTTGCAATTTCTTCAATCAAATCAATTTCTCTTGTTACGTCATATGCTCTGAAACTTGGAACTAAAAATTTTGCAGCAGCAGCATTTCCGCCAAGTTTTTTAAATCCTAAATTTTCCAAAATATTATCACATCTATCAGAAGCAATTTCGCAACCCAAAATTCTTTTAATTTGAGGATAACGAAGAGTAATTTCAAGTGGCTCAAGTTTATTTTCACCATCTTCAACAACTCCAACAACCTCTGCATCTGCATATTCAACCAACAATTGCATAGCACGCATCAATGCTGGTTTTACAGCTTCAATATCAATACCACGTTCAAACCTTGCACTAGCTTCACTTCTATAACCAGCACTTCTTGCAGATTTTCTATTAGTTGCAGGAGTGAAATATGCAGCTTCTAATGCTAAAGAAGTTGTATTATCATCAATTTCAGAATTAGCTCCGCCAAAGACACCACCTAAACAAACACCTTTGTCTTTTGTGGCAATTAATACAGAATCAGTTGTTAAAGTTCTTTCAACTTCGTCAAGAGTAACAAGTTTTTCTCCTTCTTCAGCTCTTCTTACGCACAAATAGCCATCTAATTTATCCGCATCAAATGCGTGAAGAGGGCAACCATATTCAAGCATTACATAATTCGTAATATCAACAACATTGTTAATTGCTCTCACACCAGATGCAATCAATCTTTTTTGCATCCAATCTGGAGAAGATTTAATTTTAATATTTTTCAAAAGTGCGATTGAATAATATTTACAAACATCTTTATCTTTAATTTCAACTTTGAATTTGTCAGTAGTCAAATCTTTTGTACATTCAACTGGGTTGAATTTTAATGGAGTATTAAACAATGAGCTTAACTCTCTTGCAACACCAATAACAGACATTTGATCACCTCTATTAGCAGTAGGTGCAACGTCAATAACAGTATCTTTTTCAAACCCCAAAACATCTTTAACATCTTTGCCTAATTCAACATCTGGGAAAATTCTATTCAAAACCAAAATACCATCTTCTTCTTGGTAATTTCTTTCACTAACGCCTAATTCGTCAGCGGAACATAACATACCTTGTGATTCAACCCCACGAATAACAGCAGGAGTCAAAGTAAACATTTCTCCAGTTTTTCTATCTAAAACTTGAGATCCAACGCTTGCGTATGGAACAACTTGACCTTCTTGAATATTTTGAGCTCCGCAAACAACTGTTTTCAAACCAGAACCTGTATTTACAGTAACTAGGTGAAGTCTATCTGAATTTGGATGAGCATCAATTTTTTCAATTTTAACAGTTTTTATATTAGTAAAACTTGGCTTAACATCTTCAACAGATTCAACCTCAAGACCACTCATAGTCAATTCATGAGCAATTTGAGATGCTTCAACATTTGATAAATCTACGAATTCGTTTAACCAATTTAAAGATACTTGCATTTATTTTTCCTCTTAATTCAATTACAATCTGTGCCATTATTTTATTACAAAAGAAGCAAGATGTAAAATATTATGGCTAAAGTCTATAAGTGAATAAGTCTATAAGTTTTAGAAGGGAAATAAGGAAGAAGGAATAAGGGAATATGTTCTTTACATAATATAATTCACCATACTAAGTGAGTGGTAAAGTATCTCTACAATTCACCCCTCACCCTTACTCCCTCTCCCTCGGAGAGGGAAACAACTTAACGCAAATGTCATACTGAACTGCGAATTTTGGCTAAGAGCAAAGCGAAGAATCCAGCTGATTTTTATTGATAGACTAACATTGTAAAACATTATAAAACTGTTCACTTTTTCATTTTCAATTTTGCAAATATTGTAGCAACCATACATATTTCATCGTTCAGAATTCAACATGCTTAACTCTCTCCAAGGGAGAGAGTGTGAAATTGTCTTTGAGCATTTGCGAAAAGATACAATTTCTAGAGAGGGTTCTTTCTTCTATCAACCCCTCTCCCCAACCCTCCACCCTTGGGGAGGGAAGAATGTTTGGCTCATTTCAAGTTTGCCATTCTTCGCTTCACTCAGTATGATAAACTATTTTATATATTCAACTTCTCAACGATTTCAACAACATCCTTATGGACTTCTTCAATTGACCTTGTGGAATCTACAACCTTGACTCTTTCGGGTTCAGATTTTGCAATTTCGAGATAACCATTACGCACTTTATTAAAAAATTCTCTCCCAGCACTTTCCATTCTATCTTTTTCATTCCCAACTCGTTTCATTGAAGTTTCAATATCAACATCAAAAACAAAAGTTATATCTGGCTTTTTTCCACCAGTCGCTAAATTGTTCAACATATGAATTTTTTCTAAATCTAAACCTCGGCCATAACCCTGATAAGCCACAGTACTATCTGTATGCCTATCGCAAAGAACTATTTTTCCTTCTGCTAATGCAGGTTTTACAATTACATCAACATTCTGTGCTCTATCTGCCAAAAATAAAAAGGATTCACATCTATCAGAAACTGGTCCATCATAATTTAGCAAAATTTCTCGAACTTTTTCTCCCAAACCTTTTCCCCCAGGTTCACGAGTAAGAAGAACATTATGCCCATTTTCTTCAAGATACTTTTTCAACAAATTTATTTGAGTTGTTTTTCCACAACCATCAGCACCCTCAAATGTTATAAATAATCCTTTTTTCATTACTTCCTCTTTCTCTAATATTCATCAACCACAAATTGTTGTTCTGAATAAGATGGTTCATATTTATCAATTTCATAAATATCAATTCCAGAAGCCGCAAAATCACCATCCGCACCGAGAGTATCGCCCAATTGTTTCTTTGTAAATCCTCGTTCTGCATACAAAGATTTCAATTCCTCTGCAAATTGTTTTTTATTATTCTCCGCATAGTTAATCAAAACATCATAATTTGCTAAAGCATTTTCATAATCCTTCATCAAATAAAGAATATATGCTTTGTCGCTTGTGATATAAAAACGATTTTTCATATCCTTTGGACTTAAAGATTCCAACAATGAATCATAATCTGCAACAATTGAATCAGGCATATTGTTTTCAATACTGAAAATTGATTTCATCCAAAGCATTTTAGATTGTTCTAAAACTGTCATATTTTTTCTAGTTGCATAATCATCAAAAAGAACAACCGCATCTTCAGGAGAACTTATTTTTTTCTCCAAGAACAAAAGATTGGCAAATTTACTCAAATCTTTTTGGCTAAAATGTTTTCCTGTCATCTCAAGAGATGTTTTATATGCATCCAAAGCACCTTTATAATCATGTTTCGCATATTTTACATACGCAATCAAATCGTAACTATCTGAAGTTTTTGGATATAATGCGTTATAAATTTCAGAAATTGTCATTGCAACTTTTGCATGTTTTTTGTGAGAAGTTGAGCACAATTTCAAACCATATTGCAATGCAAAGGCAGGAGCAAAAAATAAAAATATAACTATACCAATTAAAATGATTTTATTGTAAAAATCTCTTCTATAAAATTGCCATTTTTCTTTTGGCATATGCGGAACAAAATCAACAACTTTATATTGTCCAAAATTTTTAATTAAAAAATCACTATAAACATATGCACAAACAGCACGAAGAATACCAATAATTAATATCCAGAAAAATTCTGCAACCAACAAATTCCAAAAAGAAAGCCTTGTATGGATAAAAATCAAATAAATAATTATCGGAACAAGCCAATATGCTATCTTCAAAGGCTTTTCAATATCAAAACGATATTCAAGAACTTTTCCAACTTCTATTTTAGACAATTGCAAATCATAAGAACATCCACAATTCCCAAACCAGTTAAAGTTTCTAAAAACCGCATGACCTTCTTTATCAGCATAAAATAAAATTGGATTACTCAATGTTGTTATTATTTTTTCAAACATAGCAATATAAATTCAGAAAAAACGACTAATCTAAATCAGTTTTTCCGACAAGCTCCCTTTCAAAATTATAAACGTCAGTTGAGATGTTCAAGTTATCTTTAATATCAATAACATCCAAACCTCTAAAATTATAAATCGCACGAATTTTATCTGGATTTTGATTTTTTTCTTTCATAAGCAATGCACCCAAAATAGCTTCCAAATGGGACATTGGCATCATATTTGTAGGCAAATCTTCAAATCCCCATTCATTCCTCAATGCCTGTTGTAGAAACTTACAATCCGCAGGAGAACGATCTTTATAACAAGAATTCAAATGCAAACTCTGACGGGTCATATAAACATCAAAACGATTAACTTCTATGCCACGTTCAGTCAATTCTCTAAAATATTCAGACCCACGGTTAGAATGTCTTTGTGTCCAGTTATCACGATTTGGGATATTTTTATTACTTGATACAAGTTGATAAGGCTTAGACAAAATTCTCCATTTGCCCTCCAACATCGTTCTATCAAAAGGCACTGATACACAAATTTTAGAATTTTTTAGAGATGAAAAATTTTCAAAAAAGAAAATTATATCATTCATCTTGTACAACTTATCAAGAAGAATAATTTTGTTATCTTCATCTATCACCGCAACCCCAGAATCCATTGTAGAACCAGAAGCCAGTGATACACCAACATAATAATTCATCTAAATCTCCTGATTTAATGTTGTTGTAATAATTGGGCCATCGTCTGTCGCAATAACCGTATGTTCAAAGTGAGCTGATGGTTTGCCATCTTTAGTACTTACTGTCCAGCCATCTTCTTCATTGACAACAACGTCATCACAACCCAAATTCAACATTGGTTCAATAGCAATAGCCATATTTGATTTAATTAAAGTATTATCACCTACGCTATAATTAAACAAGAATGGATCTTCGTGCATTTCGTGGCCTACACCATGTCCACCATATTGACGAACAATTCCATAACCTTCACGCACCGCAACAGCTTCAACTGCTTTAGAAATATCATCCAAAACATTTCCTGGACGCATTTGTTCAATACCAGCAAACAAAGATTCCTCTGTTGTTTTCATTAATTTATCAACTTCAGGAGAAACCTTACCAACACGATATGACCAAGCACTATCACCAACCATACCGCCGTATGTTGCACCTACGTCAATAGCGATAATATCGCCCTCTTTTAGAATAGCTTTTTCTGATGGAATACCATGTACAACTTGTTCATTAATTGATGTACAAATACAAGCTGGGAAACCTGAATATCCCAAGAATGTTGGAATAGCACGATTTTCCTTAATAATTTTCATAGCAATTTCATCTAATTCTTTTGTAGAAATTCCTGGAACTACAACTTCCTTCATTTTTTGATGAACAAGGGCTACAATATAGCCAGCGTGTTTCATTCTTTTAATTTCATCCCGTGATTTTCTATTTATCATAATTTTACCCTACCTCTTAAGTGCATACTAGCACAAAATTGGAAGTAAAATCAAATTATTACATAATGAACTTATTTCCTTATGCCATTTTCCTTATAAATCAGCTTTCTATCTACAACAATCAAGCGACCTTGAAAATTCAAGGTCGCTTAATTATAAATAAAGTAGCCCGTAAGCCGTGTTCTGTTTTAGATAATCATCTGTCTGGTATTAGGATTGCTCCTAATCTCTAGCGATTCTTTCCGAAGATGGCGAACAACCTTAACCTTCGACTCAATCTTGCATCCGACTGGGGTTTACCTAGCCGATACCTTCCAGTATCGCTGGTGAAGCTCTTAACTCACCGTTGCACCATCGCCTGTGATAGAAATTCTACCCATCGGCAGTCATCTTTTCTGTGGCACTATCCGCCGACTCACGTCGCCCAGAGTTTCTCTGGCAGCCTGTTCTTGGATGCACGGACTTTCCTCACTCAAAATAATTTCAAGCGCGATTATCCAGCTACTTTAATTCTATTATAACTTGTTATCGTTATCGTTTGAAGTACCATCACCAGTGATATTTCTATCAACTTGGATAGCATTGATAGCCCATGTATCATTTTCATTAATTTTGATTTTACCATCTGCATAAACAGCCATGGTAAATCTATCAAAACCTTTTTTCCTTCCGTTACAAGATTCTGCTCCAGCTATTTTGTTAGAATAAGAACCAGATGCACCTGTTGTAACTGCTGCTTGATCACAGTTTGGAGAACTTTTACCATTTGTATCAACAGTGATTAATGCTAAAACATTTTTATTATTTTTTGTACCATAGCCCATTGTATGAATTGCCCATTCAACACCATCAGCAGTCGCAAATGTTGTATTTGATTGAGCAGCATCAATATCTGTTTGGCCTAACTTATCAAGGAATAAAGTCTTAAACTTCACATTAGGATCACCCTCTGTATCAATAGTTTCAGTATGCTCAGTTCCACCCCACGCTGAACAGTTCGGATAGCCAAAGCCATCATCAAATCCAACTCTTTTTTCAGTATCAGATGCACTTGTCAAATCTGGATAACAAGCTTCATCATTTATCAAATCAGAAACAACTGTCTGTACGGTATAATACACCCTTTTTGCCATAATAGTACTTTTGTTTGGCATAATATTGAAAATAATTGGCAACAAAATGGCACAAAGAATACCAATTACACCAAGAGCAACCAATAATTCTGTTAAAGTGAATGCTTTATTTAATCTTTTCATCCTAAAAATCCTCAATTTCTAAACGCTGTTATATCACTTATTATATCATGTATTCTTGTTTTTTTCAATACAATGTGTTATAATGGTAGTAGTTTGAACCGTTTAAATAGAGAGGATAAAAATATTTCAAATTGTAAAATTTTGTTTACATAGTAGCAAAATAATACATTTAGACGAGTTAATAACATATCACGCAATTTATAATGTGTAGATGAACACGAAGACTATTTGAGGAAACTCAAATAACACAAGGTAAAAGGTGAGAAACTATGGTCGATAACAGATCTGCGGGTTTCTTTGGAATCGGTGGCTCTTTTAATTTTAAGAGCGGGGATATTTCAGGAACAGCAGCAAAACTCTCAGATGATAAGATGGGACAAGGCGGTGAATATTTTTCTCAACGTGGAGGAGAAGAAGAACCACCAGCTCCTAGTTCACAATATACTGACCAAAGTGCTGTACTTCGTGCAACTTTGAACTCTCTTGCGATGATGAATGTTGCAAATGTTCTAAATGCGAAAAAGAGAAAAGCCGTTTTAGATGAAGAAGACAAAATTACAGAAGATTTAAAAGAAATTTTGAGAGTTAAAAAGTTAAAAAACCTTTACAACCAAAATCACCAAGACCAAGAAAAAGACGAAGATAAAATCGAATAATTACAAAGAAAAATATCTTTTGCACTATTGAAGAAATTAGAATTTAATGCTAGAATACAGGTTGGTAGAAGAGGCGAAAAAGAGCTTTGCAAAGAAATTTTTTAGAACAGTTTTTAACTAAAGTATCACATTTCCCTAATTGGGTTAAAGAAATCATTTATATGAAGTTGTCAGAAGATATTGATAACGATGATGATATGGCATTTATTTTTGCGACTTATAAACCTGTATTAACATACAAAGGTAAATGTGAGCTTGATTACAAAAAATCCAATTTTGATGCAAATATTTATAACATTTTAAACTTTGCAGACGCAGATTCTAGCATTTCTGACATCGTTTTAAATACATATATGTCAATGGAAGAAATTGCCAATTATTTTCTATTCTGCGTTGACGAAGGCTATATGCAAATTCCTGACGATTCTAGAATTTTAAACATCGCAGGATTGCTTGCAGGAAAATATTCAACTGGAGAATATTTTGTAAATAATGGAACAATTTCCACTGAACAATTAAATGATGCTGTTGGAAATTTCAAAAACGAAAAAACTCCGAAAAAATTTGGTCAATTCTTGGTTGATTTAGGGTTAATTTCTCAAAAACAATTTGATAAAATTTTATCGCTAAAAGAAGAAGCTAAAAAACGTTTCGTTCTTGACCATAACGAAGTTCCAAAAATCAATCAAGAATACGCAAAAATTGCAGACAAATACGAAAAACAAATAGAAGATTTGAAAAAAGAAAATTTAATGTTAAAAAATAAATTAAATCAATTATTAGCAATGGTGAAAAACAATGACAATGAATAATCCTTCAAATACAGAACCATCAAAACTTGTTATATACAATAGAGATGGACTAATAGAACAAGAACATTTTGGATATGTAGTAAGAACAGACAAAACTCGAGTGTTAGAAAAAATTGGAGAAGATAAAAACTATCCATTCTATCTTCGCTCTTGTGCAAAACCTCTACAAGCTGCATTACTAATAGATTACGGCTTGGATGAAAAATTTGGACTTACAGAAGAAGAAATTGCAATTTGTTCAGCTTCTCACGCAGGAGAAAAAGTTCACGTAGATATTGTTAAGGGAATTTTAGACAAATTTGAAATTTCACCATCAAAATTAAAATGTGGAAACCACGAACCTATCTCAAGAACTGCACAAGATGAATTGTTATTACATGGAGAACACGCAACAGCTCTACACAATAACTGTTCAGGAAAACATGCAATGATGCTTGGGTTATGCAAACTTAATGATTGGGATATTGAAAATTATGACAATATAAACCATCCATTACAAAAAAATATCAAAAAAAGAATTTATGAACTATGCGAAGTAAAAAATGATTATCCTGTAACCAAAGATGGATGTGGAGTTCCAATCTTTTCTATGCCACTTCAAAACATGGTCAAAGGATACTTGAACCTATTTTGTGACCCTAAGTATGAAAAGATTAAAAACGCATTTTTGAAACACTCATATACAATTGGGGGCGAAAACAGAACTGATACAAAAATCATTGCCAATTCTAAAAACTTAGTTGCAAAAGTTGGTGCTGGAGGACTTTGTATTGTTGTTAACACTGAACTTGAAGAAGGTTTTGTTGTAAAAATTTGCGATTCAAATATGGAAGCAAGAGAAATTGTCGCAATTGACCTTATTAATAACCTTAATTGGGGCAAAATAGAAACTTCTCACGACATCAAAACTATTCATGGCGATAAAGTTGGCGAAATAATTACTTTGTTATAAACTTAATTTTCACCTTGTTGCCAAAGTAACTTTGGACATCTTTGTTATAACCAGCAAGTTGAGCGTTGAAATCTTTTCCTTTCGCTTTACATTCAGCTCGAAGAAGTTCAATCCCTCGATTATAGACATTTTGAGCAGTATTGATATTGCTTTGTGGAACTTTGCCATGATATATTTTCATCGCAGTTGAAATATCAAATAATCGACGTTTAGAAAGTCCGCTCATTTCTTTTCCAGTTGTAGTGGATTTGTTGTAAGTCATTTTGTTAATTGCAGCTTCATACTTTCCAACTTTCAAGGTATAAAGCAATCCTGGAGTTTTTTCGAGTATAGCTGGACCTTTATTAAAAGCCATATCAAGCAAAGCTTCTTTCATCGCTTGGGGAAGCCTATCATATACTTTTTGTCCTCCTAACATTGCAGAGATAGACTCTTCAACTTTCAATAAGTCTTTCGCACACAATTCACAAACTTGAGAATTTGAAAGTTTACGAGGCTCACCTCTTTTAAGAACGTGACCAATACCAATAGTTTCAACACCTGCACCATCTCTATATGGAGTGTTATGAAATTTGTTATCTGGAAGATTGGCACTATCTTCCATTCGTTTTAATTTTTTCACAAAATCAACACTTACACCCATCGACTTTGCAACATCATTTATTGAATGAACATTTTTTACAATTTTTCTATTAGGGATTTTCAAAACTTGCCCTAAACTAATATTTTTTGCCGTATTTGAGTTTAAACCATTTTGAACAATCAATGTTGCTTCGTCAACCCCGAAACGTTGAGCAATTTTACCAATTGTATCACCAGACTGGACTTTGTATGGGGGATTTTTAACTTGTTGAATATATTTAGCTCTTACTTGATTTGCTTGAATTTGTTCATCAGACAAATCTGATGACATCCTAATTTCTCCTTGTCTAGGAGTAGTTTTCTTACCATTGAATATTGGTTTTGAACCTTTAACAGATGGCGTTGAAGAAGAACTTGATGAAGATACACCAAGTGTTGTTTTTATTGAGTTCCATATTTTTGTTAACCAATCCATTTTTTACAAGTCCTTTATTATTTTTTGAAATATTCGTTTAAGCCAGCAACAATTTTATTTGTATATCTAGTTCTATAATCTCTTGAATCAAGGTTTTGACTCTTATTACCATTTACATATTCAACTTCCAGAAGAACAGAAGGATTTTGTTCCGATTGGTGAAGAACTTGAATACCTTTTTCACCCCAACGTCTTTCGGATGGAACCGACTTAATCCAATCATCTTGATTTAAATTTTTATTCAAACATGCCTGCAATTTTGTATCATCAGCAAATTTTGAATCATAACAAACCCCAGAACCAGAAGACCCTGGTTGAGAATCCGCATGAAGTGAAATTAAAACAATATTAGATTTTGAATATTTTTGTCCACCTTTTTGACCAGAGTTCAATTTTGAAATCACATTTGTTATTGTATTTTGGTCAGACATAGTTTGGGCATGACCTCCAGCAATTACAACCGCATATCCTTGAGCTCGTAATTTTTCAGTTAAATCATCAGAATACTCTTTCATTTTTGCATATTCTAATAATGGAGCATATTTACCGTTGCCTTTTTTGATAAAACTATATGAGCCTGGGTCAAAACAACCATTTCTAGAACTATATCCACCATGCCCTGGGTTAAGAACAACCACTTTTCCATTTGGTTTTGAAGTTGGACGAAGAAGGGCAGTTTCTGCGGAAACAACTTTACCATTTTTAACTACTGGTGCAGGGTACCTTTCAATCGGAGCTAAATCCAACATATTTTCATCATATTGTATATTATTTACTTTACAATATTCTTTAAATTTTTCTATCGCTTCCTTTTTACCAGAAGCAATAGCTCCTCTTTGCAAATCAGAAACAGTAAATGTTTTTTCTGATTTTGTCAATTTCACTACTGCACCATTATGAGGAACTTTTGTAGTTTTTTTCGATGAATTTGTAGCTTGGGTAGAAGAGGTTTTTGCCAGCATAGAATCAATAGTTTTATCCATTTGAGATGTATCAACCATCCCAACCCATTTGTCAAACTCTTTATCTAAATTAGCTTTAAATTTTGCTCTTGCACTTTGTGTATATTTTTTCTCTTGAGCCAAAGAATCATAAATATACATAACAGCATTCTTTCTCGCATCTTTACCACTGCGAATTTCACTAGTTATGGTATTTATCAGAGATTCATTTGGACTAATCTTTTTATATGCTTTTATCACAGCAGAAGCATTTTTTGGATTAATTTGTTTCAACATTTCTTGAAAATCTGCTTTTTCAACAGCTCCCCAATGATCTTTTGCAGATTTATTTAATCCTTGTGCAATTTCTGCGGGAGAATACCTTGAACCCCATGTCACAACATTTGAAATAACTTTAGCACCAGCCGCCGCTGTTGTATGAATAACTTTTTCGGCTTCTGTCATTGAAGTTCTAGGTTTTGTTTTTACTGATTTATGTGAAGTTTGAGCAACCCTTTTTGGTTTTGTTTGAGCAGGTTTTGCAGGTGCAGATTTTGGAGTTGGTTTTGAAGATTGAGTTTTATTCGCCACTTGAGTTTTATTAGCAGAGTTACCTAGTCCTTTTATAATATAAAACTTTTCACCTTTTTTAGGACTATATTCTCTATACGGAGCGGGAATTTTATTAAGCTTACAAAACTCAGTAAAATCCATATTGTATTTTTGAGCAAGAGCCATAATACCTTTATGTGCAGGAACTTCATCCATCTTAAATTTCAAAACAGTCCCTGTTTTTAAAGATGTTACACCAGTCAAAGCTTGGAATTGAGTAACAGTTAAACCCATATTTTTAGCAAGTACAGATATAGTATCACCTTGTTTTACTTTATATTGTTCTACCCTTTTAGGTTGAGCTGTCACTTTAGGAGTTGGGACATTTGTAGAATTATTTACTTTTGGAGTCATAGGCTCTCCTATTTAATTACACACACGTATAATAAATAACGGCATATTTTAAAATAATCTTTAAAACATGCCGTTACTTATGTTAAAAAAATTTACAATACAAAAATATCAAATATGGAATATTACAAATTCTTAAAAAGAAGAATATTTACATTGTTATGATATATAATTTCCCTATGTGCTATTAGGAAGAAGAAATAATTTTTTATGAGTGTAAATACTTTAGAAAAGAAAAACATTCAAGAGTCGAAATCTAGGAAAATACTATTATTCAAAAAAAAGTCTTGCAATATAGACATTCCTTTCCCTGCTCAAAAAAATCCAAAATTTACTTTTATTGACTTGTTTGCAGGAATCGGAGGGATGAGAATCGCATTTCAGAATTTAGGAGGGAAATGCGTTTTCAGTTCAGAAATCGATAAACTAGCACAAAAAACTTATGCCATCAATTTTGGGGATATACCAAGCGGGGATATTACTCAAATCAATGAAAAAGAAATCCCAAACCACGATATATTAGTTGGTGGATTTCCATGCCAAGCATTTTCCATCGCTGGGAAACGGGGAGGATTTAACGATACTCGAGGAACTTTATTTTTCGATGTGGCAAGAATAATCAAAGCCAAACAACCGAAAGCATTTTTCTTGGAAAATGTTAAAGGATTAACAAATCATAGAGGTGGCAAAACTCTAGCAACGATATTAAATGTTTTAAGAAATGACTTAGGATACATTGTTCCAGAACCACAAATAATAAATGCAAAAAATTTTGGAGTTCCACAAAACAGAGAAAGAATTTTTATAGTTGGATTTAGACCAGATTTAGGAATTAAAGAAGAAGATTTCTCTTACCCTAATCCAACCAATGTAACAAAAACCATTAGGGATATTATAGAAAAAGAACCTGTTTCAGTAAAATATTATTTATCTACACAATACCTTTCATGTCTTGAAAACCACAAAGCTAGAAATCAAGCTAAAGGAAATGGCTTTGGATATGAAATCAAGGATTTGGACGGAATAGCAAATACAATTGTTACAGGAGGGATGGGTCGAGAACGTAATCTTATAATAGACAAGCGGTTAAAAGATTTTACCCCAGTAACAAATATCAAGGGGGAAGTAAATAGAGATGGAATTCGCAAAATGACACCTCGGGAATGGGCTAGGTTACAAGGATTTCCTGACTCGTTCAAAATTGAAGTTGCAGATGTAAATGCCTACAAACAATTTGGAAATTCTGTTGCTATACCGGCAATTCAAGCAACTGCTAAAAATCTCGTTGAAAAGATTATTAAGGAGATGTAATATGATTACTCAAAATAAAGGTGAATGGAGTGAACTCTATGTATTTCTCAAATTACTTGGAGATGGAATTCTATACGCAGGGGATAAAAATTTAAACAAAATTGAAAATTCTTATTATCCAGTTATTGAAATTATTAGAAATGAAAAAAATAAAATAAAACACTATAGAACAGATAAAGATAATCAAAAAATTAAAATAACAGACCAAGATAATAATTTATTATTAATTCTGCCTATGGCTGAATTTGAAGAAAAAGCGAAATTACTGTTGAATGCAATTAAAAATTCTAATGGAACATTTTCAGTATTTCAAATAGAAAACTTTATGCATAAAATTAATTGTCTAAAGGTTAAAGCGGATTCTTTGGATAAAAGCGATTTAACAGTAGTTTTACACGATTGTAAAACGTACACAAATGAAACTTTTGGATTTAGTATTAAATCAATGTTGGGTGGCTCTTCTACATTATTAAATGCGGGGAAAACCACCAATTTTATATATGAAATTAAGGGCAATTTTTCAGAAAAACAAATTTCTGAAATCAATGCCATCAATACTAAATCTAAAATTCAAGATAGATTAAAACAAATAATGAATTTGGGCGGAAATTTAATTTTTCAAAAAATTGAAAATGAAATATTTAGTGCCAACCTACAAATGATTGATAGTGCATTCCCGCTAGTATTATCTCATTTTTTAATTCAATATTATCTAGGAAAAGGAAAGATATTAAAAGATTTAACGCCAATAATCCAAACTATAAATCCATGTAATTTAAACATCAACTTAACTCACCTATACTATGAGCATAAAATTAAAACTTTTTTGACAAATATTGCACTAGGTATGACTCCAGCTTCTATATGGGATGGAACATATCAAGCAACGGGAGGTTATATAATTGTAAGAAAAGACGGGGAAGTATTATGTTATCATATATATAATCATAATGAATTTCAAGAATATTTATATAATAATACCCGTTTCGAAACAGCAAGCTCTAGTAGATATGAATTCGGAAATATCTACACTCAAAATGGTAAAAATTATATTAAACTTAACTTACAGATAAGGTTCATTTAATACCATAACACATAAAATAATTCTATACTATGTATTAAAAATTCTGTCCCCTGCATCCCCCATGCCTGGAACAATATAACCTTTTTCATTCAAATGGTCATCAACCGCCGCAGTGATGATTTCAATATCTGGATAATGCTTTTGAATATTTTCAATACCTTGAGGAGCTGCTATAATACACAAACATTTAATATTTTTAATTGGAATACCTTTTCCTGCATACAAATCAATAGCCGCTAATAAGGAATTACCTGTTGCAAGCATTGGATCTGTAATATAAACATAAAAATTCTCTGGATTTGGAGTATCCATAGGAACTTTATTATAATACCAAACAGGTTTCAAAGTTTTTTCATCCCTATACATTCCAATATGACGAATTGTTGCCTGCGGAAGAATATCAATTGCTTCATCAGTAAAAATCAATCCAGCTCTTAAAATAGGTGAAATGATTAAATTAATATTTGGGTCAACAGTTTTTGCCTTAAATGTTGTCAAAGGAGTAGTTACTTCTCTTTCAACAAGAGGAAGATTTTGTGCAGCTTCATACAAAAGACATCTTGTAATTTTTCTAGTCGCAATTCTTACACCCTGACTATCAGTATTCTTGTCACGCATTGTACACAAATTCAAAAGTACAACAGGATTATTTATTACTCTTACTTTCTCCAGATTCATCTTTTTCACCCCTATTAAAATTTTCTTTAAAACTCCGTTCTGCATCTATTACAGTATCAATATTTTTTTCAAATTTTATAAGCCCCTCTTTTGCATCCGCAGGGGTCACAATATTCTTCTTAATATCTTGTTCAAAGTCAATCTGCCTACCAGCATAATCTAAAGTTGAGAAAATACCATTCAATTCTCTAAATATATCATCAAACAGACTAATAACTTTTCCTAATCTTGTTGGGTCTTTTGTTGCAACAATTTTATCAACAGCTTGACCCTCTGGAGGAGGATAAATTTCAAGAGCCTTAGAGCCTCCAAGTCCCGAAGCTTCGACAGTCGCAATTGCCCCAACTGGTAAAACTAAACCTTTTTGAGTTATTACAAATTTTATATAAATAGATGAAGAAACTATTTGAATTTTTTTAACATACCCAATTTGAACACCCAAAAACTTAACAGGTGAACCAACTATTAATCCGTCAACATCCTCCATAAATATTTGATAACTCTTATATTGTTGTTGCGATTTGTAATGATGATATCTTATACCCAAAACCGTAATTGCAACGATAATAAGCCATATAACAAATTCAATCCAAGCATATACACGCATATTATCAAATTTCTTCATACAACGTATTATATAATAAAAGTCAAACTGTGTAAATTTATAAAGGATAAAAATATCCCACAGGTTCATAATTTTACACGCCACCAATTTTAGTGTATAATCTCAACAAGAGAGGGGTTTTATGCTAAAACAGGAAAATAAAACAGAAGTCATAATTGTTGGTGCAGGACCTGCTGGAATTTCTTGTGCAATAACACTTGCAAGAAGCGGTAAAGAAGTTGTCCTCATTGAACGAGGAATGTTTGCAGGAAGTAAAAATATGTTCGGAGGAGCAATTTATACATCTGCAACAAAAGAACTATTTCCAAATTTTGAACAAGAAGCCCCAATAGAACGAAGAAATATTGAACATAATTATATGATTCTTGGAGAAGAAGATTCCACAACTATTTCTTATCGTAAAGATGACAACGCTAGCTACTCTGTTATTCGTGGTAAGTTTGACCGCTGGATGGCAGAAGAAGCAAAAAAAGCAGGTGTTACACTTGTTGAAGAAACAGTTGTCCGAGAACTCATAAAAGAAAATAAAAAAGTTATTGGAGTAAAAACAGAATTAGAAGAGTATTTTGCAGATATAGTAATCTTAGCTGATGGAGTAAATTCTCTTCTTGCAAAACAAATTGGACTTAGAAAAGAAATTGAAACAAAAGACGTAGCCCTAAGCGTTAAAGAAGTTTTAAAATTAGACCCCAATACAATTAATCAAAGATTTAACCTAAAAAATAACGAAGGAGCAATCGGAGAAATATTTGGAGGTCCAATGCTTGGCTCTCTCGGCTTAGGTTTTATGTACACTAACAAAGATTCTATAACAATTGGTTTAGGTGTAACATTAAATGACCTTGTAGAGAAAAATTACAGACCATTTGAGCTTTTGGATCAATTAAAAAAACATCCGAAAATCGCTCCACTTATCGAAGGAGCAGAACTCAAAGAATATTCTGCACATTTAATTCCAGAAGGCGGATACAAAAAAATTCCTAAACTTTGCGACAATGGAGTTATGATTGTGGGAGATGCAGGCATGCTGGTTAACAATCTTCATTGGGAAGGAACAAATCTCGCAATGATTAGTGGAAAACTTGCTGGAGAAACTGCGATTGAAGCTCTCAATAATGGGGATTTTTCAAAAAAATTCCTCTCTCACTATGAGCAGAAATTAAAAAATTCTTTTGTTCTAAAAGATATGAAAACATACAAAGATTTGATGAATATTTTCCATCAAAGACAAAAGGCGTTTTTAGATTATTATTTGAGAAAAATTAATGCATTCTTTGAAATGTTTACATCCGCAAACGGAATACCAAAAAGAACTAACTATTGGAAATTTATTAAAAGCATTTTCACTGACAGAAAAATCTCAGAACTAATAAAAGATATTTTAGCAATTATTCGTTTAATATGGAGTATTTTGGTATGAACATAGATAAAAAATTATATACACTAAAATATTCACCAGATACAGAATCGCATCTCAAGCCAGACAAAGAAAAATGTAAGACTTGCAAAACTCGCAATTGTACCTACATTTGTCCCGCAAAAGTTTATGAATGGAACGATGAAAATCAAGAATTGATTATAAATTACGAAAACTGTCTTGAATGTGGTGCATGCCGCATTGCATGCGAAAAGAAGGCTATTGATTGGCAGTATCCAAAAGGTACTAAAGGTGTAACCTTCAAACAAGGATAAATTTTTATTATAATTTCAGTATATAAAGGAGAACAGGAAGATGAAAGAAGAATACTCTCAACAACACAGACGCTGGTATGACAAAGACCCAGTATTATCAGAAGCAGTAAGAACACTAGAAGAAACTGATGACCAAACACAAATCAAAGTTGCTCTAAATTTAATCAAAATCATCATTGAACACAATATTGAAGATGAAAAATTTGAAGCAGTAGATGACATCATCAACGCAGTTGGTTCTGGATTAGATGACAACAAACGTGGACGTTGGTACGATATAGATACAACTTTAAGAACAGCTATGAATATGCTTCAAAATTGCCCAGAAGATACTCAAAAAGTTATAGCTAAAGAAATGGCTAAAATGGTTGTTGATAAAATCAAAAAAGACGATGATGAGGATGAAGAATAATTTTACAATTTCCATAATTTAGACTATTGAACTTTTATTTCATGTGTAGTTTAATTGTTCTGTAATCGGGCAATTAGGAATAGTAAAATGTTAGAGATTTCAAAAACCCAAGATGATGGATCACTAAAAATCTTGAACTTAAATGAAGCCGTTTCAGGTTCTTGGTTCAACTTGATAAATCCAACAAGAGAAGAAATTCAACAAGTGTCTTTAGTTTTAGGACTAGATGAGAGCTTTTTAAACAACTCATTAGACGCCGACGAGTTATCACGTATGGATTTTGAAGATGGAAACCTCTTAATCATTACTAATGTGCCAGTTATGGATGAGGAAGGTAATTTTGACACTTTGCCATTAGGTCTGATTTTTACCCCAGAAAGTGTAATTACCGTATGTTCTCACGAAAATAAAATTATAAATTCTTTCAATGCTGATACGGCAAAGTTTTTTGACACTCGTCATAAAGCAAATTTTATGCTCAGTATCTTGTTCAGAGCTGCAAAGTTTTATTTGAGATACTTGAATATAATCAATAAACAAACCGAAAGTATTGAAGATTCACTAAGAAAAACAACAAACAACAAAGCTCTATTCCAACTAATGGAAATCCAAAAATCCTTAGTATATTTCACAACAGCCTTAAAAGATAACCAGCTTGTACTTCAAAAACTTTTGAGGATGGTACACACCGCAAACTTACAAAGAATTTTGAAGTTTACAGAAGATGATATTGATATGCTAGAAGACGTTATCATTGAAAACAAACAGGCATCCGAGATGGTTGAAATGCACAGAACAATTCTAGAAAGTATGATGGATTGTATGGCATCAATTATCAACAACAACCTTAACTTGGTAATGAAATTTTTAGCGGCAATTACAATCATCATGTCAATTCCAACAATGATAGGTAGTTTCTGGGGTATGAACGTACCAATGCCATTTGGTCAAAACCATTTTGGATTTTTGATTGTTATTACAATTTCAATTGTCGCAACATTTATCGCTGCAGTATTCTTCAACCGTAAAGGTATGATGTAGTAGGAACATAATCACAAATAGCGATATTCTAAAAGATATGTGGGCAATAGAAACGTAAAAAACTTACAGCAAATTCATTTTAATACGTTCGCAGTAAAGTAGGTCGGCATTGCTACGCCGACAACATAAATCAGCTGGATTGCTTCACATTCGTCAGCAATGACTGGATTTATTTGGCAAAAATTTTACTCCCTTCGTCAACTGAGCAAAACACCATCAACTTATCTTGCAGGAACAAATGCTGGGCGGGTTACAGACAGAACCATTTCGTTTGGAATATAAAAATCTTTCACACCGTAATTTGCGTTAATAAATACAAATTCCAAAGTTTCACCATTTTTGATTTCTAACAAATCAAAAGGAATTCGTAAATCTAAAACTTCATCATACGCAACTCCAATAGTTTTGTCACTTTGCAAAACCCACATATCACCTGGAATAGCTTTGATTAATCTCAAAAATTGCAAGGTATCTTTTCTTATCGCAATCTGAATTTCATTATGAAATTTTTCCATTGAAATTGGAGAAATATTTTGAGTTTTATTTATCAATCTTACTGGAGCTAAAGCTTGCTTACGACCAGCTTTTCTCAAATAAACATACATTTGATAAGTTCTTTGAGTCAAATCAATGTTGCCTTTTAAAAATTTATTTAGGTGAAATTTCAAATAGAAATTATCATTATCATTTCCAAATCTAATTTTTTCAAACAACTTAGACTCTCTCAAGACTGGCCCATCAGGAGTTTCAATACATCCAGCATTGTTCCAAATATCATCTTCTGATGTTATATCTTTACCATTGATTACAGGAGTAATCAAAGATTGTGGATATCTTGATGGCTTAGAAGGTGAAATATTTGTTATAGGTTCATCCAAATAAGATGGAGCATCCAAATCCAAATATCTATAAATATTTTTCAAATGCGTTCTGTAAATAAAGTCAAAAATATTATCTCTACCAGAATCATTCGGTTCTCCATACCACCAGAACCAATCACTACCTTCACAAATAAACAATTCTTTTCTTGCCATTTCAATATTAGGATTTAATGGCTCACGCTTAACAAAATCCGAAAAATCTTGCCTTACCCTTTTCAAATATGTCCACGCAATATCTTTTACGGGTTCGTCAATCCACAATTTAAAATTCTTATTAAACCAAGAACCAGCAGAAATTTTACTCAATAATTTATGTTCTTTACTATGTTCAAGATAATCACTAATTAACACTGTTTCAAGAGAACTATCTTCTGAAATCAATGTATATAGGGTTTTCAAGAAAGATGCACCATCTTCCATATAATTTTCCCAACAGTTTTCACCATCTAATGCAATTGTCAAAAGGTGATCTTGGTCAGGAGAAGATAAAATTCTACTTTGCAAAACTTTAATTCTATCATACAAATCGTTTGCAACAGCGATTGGGTTGTGATGTGGATATTCAAAATTTATTAAATTATGAACTGTCGCATCTCTAAAAATCATTTTTATATCTGAATTTTTAGTTTTGTATTGATAAGTTTTTACAAGGTGATAAGGTTCGTTTAAATATCCTTTAAAATCATGTTCAAATTCAAAATTAATAGAACTTCCTAAAATTCCTTCATCAGAAATTGCCCACTCAACGCCTAAAGAGCTAAGCATTTCAAGAGTTTTGCCATTTACGCATTGTTCTGATGGCCAAATTCCACGAGGTCTTTTACCAAAAATTTCCTCAACTCTATCGAGTGCCATTTTTGTTTGCATTTTTGCATCAAGTTCTGTTTTTAAATCTAAAATCTCATCCCCTGGCATTGCATTTTTTTTGATATTTTTATAATCAAGTAATATCGGTAAAATTGGGTGATAATAAGGACTTGTTGTGATTTCAATTTTATTTTTTTGAACAAGTTTTTTCAAAGTTGGAACTATTTTTTTGATAATTTCTCTTTGGATTTCAATAATTCTAACCCTATCCTCAAGAGTATAATTTTTACCTTTTTTTACTAATTTTTTCAATTCTGGGTTAGAAGTTTTGAAAGACGGATCAATCCATGCCAGATTGAACAGAGCCATAATGTCTGCATACTCTTGATTAGTAAAAATTTCAGTATCCGAAGTGCCTTCAACTTGAACAACTTGATACAAACGGTGATATTCTTCGTTAGTCAAAATCATAGTTTGATAATTTGCATCAAAAAAGTTATTCAAGATAAAAATTTTATCTTCGTGGTTTAAATTTTCTTCAGGAGTGATAGTAAGTCGAGAATGAATATCATGAGCATCGTATTCTGCGTACTCAATAATTGAATCCAATAATACTGGCACAAAATTAAAATTCAATTTTAGATTTTTAAATTTATTAACCCACAACGCCATATCAAGATAATCTTTAACAGCATGAAGTCTTACCCACGGCATTAAATAATCGCCATCAGGAGTAAGTTGATAAACAGGTTGGTGCATATGCCAATAGAATGCAATAGATAATTTTTTTGATTGACTCATCATCATACTTGAAAAACTCAGCCCTTACTTTAAAATTCCTAACTATATTGTATCATTGAAATAATTATTAACAAGGGAATATGATAAAGTTGATAAGTTGATAAGTCGGTTACATTTTACTTACTCCTCTCCTAGGGACACTAGCTGAACAGGCGAAACGGAGGTTGAGCCTTGTGAAACTGCGTATCTTTAGATTGAGGTCGGGAGAGGGGTTAATTAAGGAAATAGGGAAATAAGTTCGTTATGTTAATTATTTTTCCCTCCCCAGGGGAGGAGGGATTAAGGGAGAGGGGTTGATAAAAAAATAAGAACCCTCTCTCGAAATTGCACCTTTTCGCATTCTGCTCAAAGACAATTTCTCTCTCTACCCTCGGAGAGTGCAAAACACAATAGAAAAGTAGCAAAGTAGGTCGGCGTAGCCACGCCGACCTACTCAACTTATATAATCCAACTTATAGACTTCAACCCTACATATCAAGAGCAATATCTAAAGTTGGAGCTTTTGCAACAATTGCACTTGATGAAATTATGTCAACTCCACATTCTGCAATCGCTCTAACTGTTTCAAGACGAACATTTCCACTTGCTTCAACAATTGCCTTGTGGTCAATAAGCTCAACAGCCGTTTTCATAGTTTCCAAGTCCATATTATCAAGCATAATAATATCTACTCCCAAAGGAAGAGCCTCTTTCACTTGGTCTAAAGTATCGCATTCTAATTCAACCTTGTGGGCGTGAGAAAGATTTGCTTTAACCATTTTAACAGCATTCGTAACAGAACCAGCAACTTGAATATGATTATCTTTTATCATTGCACAATCTGACAAGTTAAATCTATGTAATGCTCCGCCACCAACTTTTACAGAATATTTTTCAAAAGCTCTAAAATTTGGAGTTGTTTTTCTTGTATCAACTATTTTACAAGGCAAATCACCAATAGCAGTTTGGTATTTATGTGTTTCTGTCGCAATTCCACTCATTCTTTGAATATAATTTAGAGAAACTCTTTCTCCCAACAACAAATATTTTCCTGGGCCAGTCAAAGTTGCAAGCACATCACCTTTTTTGATTTTATCTCCGTCTTTAAATAATAATTCAACCTTAACTTTATCTGAAAGAATCTTAAAAACAGTTTTAAAAACTTCCAATCCGCAAATAACACCTTCGCATCTTGAAACAAGAGAGGCTTCAAAAATCTTATCTTCACCTACAATACTTTCAGTCGTAACATCGCCAAATCCAATATCTTCCATCAATGCGTGTTTCACATGATCTTCAACATAAAAATTACTTAACAAAGCTCAATTCTCCTTCTTTTTTTGTAAGTGTACTGTGTTCACAAGTTTCGTTTTTATCTAAATAATCAACTCGGTAATGAGCACCACGAGATTCTTTTCTACGTAGAGCTGATTCAATAATCAACTTCGCAACAATCAACATATCTCGCAGTTCATATTCATTTTGATTAAAACATTTACCTGTTCGATTAAATTTTAAAGAAATTTTGTTTATTTCATCTAATGCAGTTTTCAATGTTTGTTCGTTTCTAAAAATTCCAACATTTGTCCACATAACATCTTTGACTTTCGCCTTTAATGAATCAATATCACAATCAGATTTTGAAATATTTTCATCATATTTTTCTATAACATTTTTATATTCCGCAGATTTGTCACTTAAAGTTAAATCAGATTTTTTCAAGAAATCTGCTGTTTCATAAGCACAAACAACACATTCTAAAAGCGAATTACTTGCCAGTCTGTTTCCACCATGCAAACCAGTTGAAGAAACCTCTCCAATTGCATACAAGCCATTGATTGATGTTTCACCTTTCAGATTTGTTTTAACACCACCCATATAATAATGAGCAGCAGGAGCAACAGGAATCAAATCTTTTGTAATATCTATATTATGCTCCATACATTTTTTCGCAATTGTAGGAAATCTTTTCATCAGCTTTTCAGAACCAATTCCCGTAGCGTTCAAATAAACGTTAGGCTCACCAGTATTATTCATTTCACAATAAATTGAACGAGCAACAATATCACGAGGAGCAAGTTCACGTTTTTCATGATACTTGAACATAAACTCTGTTCCAAATTCATCACACAATTTTGCTCCTTCACCTCTTACAGCTTCACTTATTAAAAATCTATTATGATTTTTTTCATCATCAAAAGCCAAAGCAGTAGGATGGAATTGAACAAATTCCATATCTTGCAAAATTGCACCCGCATTATACGCTAAAGCAAAACCATCACCTGTTGCACCAATTGGGTTTGTTGTGTATTTATAAATTTGTCCCAATCCGCCAGTTGCAAGTATTAGAACTTTTGAATAAACAGCTTCGTATTCTTTTTTGTCTTCATCGAATACAATTACACCATCGCACTCATTGTCTTTAACAAGTAATTCAACAGCCAAAGTATTTTCATAAATTTTTATATTTTTATTCTTTTTTACAGCTTCGCATAAAGCAATTTCAATTTCTCTCCCAGTAGCATCTCCACCAGAATGCAAAATTCTATTCACACTGTGTGCAGCTTCCTTTGTCAAAGTGAAATTACCATTTTCATCTCGGTCAAATTCAACACCAAAAGTCAATAAATCTTTCACAACTTTATCAGAATTTTCGCTTATAAATTTTACCGTATTTAATTCGCTCAAACCCGCACCAGCTTTCAATGTATCCGCTACGTGAGATTCGACAGAATCATTTTCATTACTTTTTAAAACAGCAACCATACCACCTTGAGCATAATATGAATTACTTTCACCCAAATTTGATTTTGTTATCAACAAAATTCCATCTGGCAAATCTAATTGCTGTTCCAATTTCAAAGCAGAATATAAACCTGCAATTCCGCTACCTATAACAACTGCTGAATATTTAGAATTTCTCATATATTTATCCCATATGTGTTTTATCAATTTATATCGTGATAATTTTATAACAAACAGCTAATTTTAGCTAGTAAATTTAATTAAAAATAGAAATAAAATTTCAACACAAAAAAAACTCAAAATAATAATACCCTCACACAATACACACAAAACAGATACCATCAAACTCCCAAATCTATATAATATAAAAAAAGAAACCAAGGAGTAAAAATAAATGATAAATTCTGCAATAAAAATACTTTTGGTTGAAGATCATAAACTTTTGAGAGTCGGACTGAAATCACTATTTGAAGAACAAGACGGACTAGAAGTTACATCCGAAGCACAATCAGGGAAAGATGCAATCGAAAAATTCAAAACAACCCACCCAGACGTAACACTTATGGATATCGGGTTGCCAGACATTTCAGGGATTGAAGCAACAAAAAAAATTCTTGAATTAAACACCGATGCAAAAATTATAATTCTTACATCTCACCTGAGCGAACAAGAAGTCTTAGAAGCACTGGAATCAGGAGCTTGTGCCTACGTAATGAAAGATATAAATACAGATATTCTCAAAATGATTATCCAAACAATAAAAGATGGAGCAATGTGGATTGACCCACTAGCAGTCCCTATTTTGAGAGATAAAAACAGAGGACTTGTCCCCCAACGCCAAATGTCCAGAGCAATGTTTAGAGAACAACATTCCAACTTAACTCAAAGAGAATACGAAGTTTTAAAACTCATAGTTGATGGAAAATCGAACAACGAAATCGCAGAAGAATTAACCATCTCTGCCCACACCGCAAAAGCTCACGTCTGCAACATAATCCAAAAACTATTAGTAGATGATAGAACACAAGCCGCAGTAAAAGCACTTAAAGAAGGATTAGTCTAAGCAATAAAAAACGGGTAACAATCGCTACCCGTTTTCTATTTATTTAAAAATGAGAAAAACTATTCTTGTTCTTCTTCAACTTCTTCAGAAATTCCACCATCTTGAACATCTTCTTCATCCAATGCTTGTTGATTCATTTCTTCTTCGATTTCTTCATCCAATTCATTTGAATCTACAACAACATCTTCTTCTTGTGGTTCTTCATCGTATTCGTAATTACTTACATTTTGAGCTTCAGCTTGTTCCATTTGAGAAACTGATTTAATATCAATTTTCCAATTTGTTAATTTGTGAGCAAGTCTAACGTTTTGACCTTCACGACCGATAGCCAAACTCAATTGATCATCTGGAACTACAACAAGAGCTTCATGAGCAGCTTCATCATCAGCCATAATATCAACAGATACAACTCTTGCTGGAGATAAAGCGTTAACAATATATTCTACTGGGTCTTCAGAATATCTAACAATATCGATTTTTTCATTTTTCAATTCACCAACGATAGTTTGAATTCTGCTACCTCTAGGTCCAATACAAGCACCAACTGAATCAACTTCTGGATCATTTGACCATACTGCAATTTTTGTTCTGTAACCAGCTTCTCTAGAAATTGATTTAATTTCTACAATACCGTCTTCGATTTCAGGAACTTCAAGTTCAAATAATTCTCTAACGATTTCTGGATGAGCGTGAGAAACAATAACTTGAGGTAATCTTGTTGTTTCTTTAACGTTAAGGACAAAAACTCTGATTCTGTTACCAGGTTTGTAATATTCACCAGGGATTTGTTCTTTTCTTGGCATAACAGCATCAGTCTTACCAATGTTAACGATAACATTTCTTCTATCATCAACTTTTTGAATAATACCAGTAATCAAAGTGCCTTTCTTTTCTAAGAATTCGTTAAGAACAAGATTTCTTTCAGCTTCTCTGATTCTTTGAGTTAAAACTTGGTTAGCAGCTTGAGCAGCAATTCTACCGAATTGATCGGGAGTAACTTCTAATTTAACTTCATCGCCCAATTCTACATCTTCATCAATTTCTTTTGCTTCAGCTAGAGAAATTTCATTGTCCTCATCTTCAACAGATTCAACAACAGTTTTGCCTTTGAAGATACCGATTTCGCCAGATTGTTCATCCAAAAATGCTTCAACATTTTGAACTTCTTTCAATCTCAAATGTTTTTTGTAAGCTGCAACCATTGCATCGCATAGAGAAGAAATAACAACATCTTTGGAAATGCCTTTTTCCTTTTCTAGTTCTTCAAAAACTTCATTTAAATTTCCTGCTCCAATTTTAATCATTTTATTTTCCTTTCATTTTATATAAATAAGTTAATAAATCTATAAACGGCATCAATCTATATACAATTTTGCTGATTGAATATTTTCCTTTGGAATTTGAAGTTCACATCCATCATCAAATCGGAAGAACGTTAAACCTTCATTGTAATCATAATCAATAATTTCACCCTTGAAAATCTTTTCAGTTTCGCCCAACAAAGGTTCTTTCAACTTCAAACTAATTCTTTTACCTTTGAAAATGATAAATTCCTTTTCTGACTTGAATTTTCTCTCTAATCCTGGAGAAGATACTTCAAGATAATATTTAACTGGGATTAACTCATCCAAAAAACCTTCTAGACTACGAGTAACGTTTTCGCAATCCTCAAGAGTAATACTACGGTCTTGAGAATATAAATAAATTCTCAAAAACCATCTATGATTTTCTTTAGAAAAATCAATTTCAATAGGAACCAAATTAAAACGCATTGCGGTATTTTCAATCAATGGAGTAATCGCTTCCAAAACCTCTAATCTGTTTACTTCCTGCTTCATCTTGTTCCTACCTTTCACAATTAAATAACGCTATATTACCGAAAAAAAGAACGGGGTTACCGTTCTTTTTTCGTTTTGCAATACTGCTTTTCTGACTATATTTTAATATACTTAAAAGAATTTGTAAAGTCTTTGTAAATGTTTAGTTAAGCTGATGCTTTTTTGTGGCTGTTATAAACATCTTCTGAAACTTCTTCCATCCCAACAAAGTAAACCATTTTGCCAGATGGTAACATTGTAGAGCGTAAATCTTCACCATCTTTACCAGTTTCAGAAGGAGGAGCACTCATACATTGTAATTTTACAATATTATCACCATGTTTATTTTGTTTTTCTTTTAATTTCGCTAATTTTTTATCATCTGTTTTATCACCAACTTTAGCTTCACGTTCTTTAATCGCTTTGGTTGTATCACTATATGCCTCTTTTTCTTGTCGGTCTAGTTGTTCTAAACGAGATTCTTGAGTTTTAATTTCAGAAGATAAGGCATCATAATCTTGTTTTGCCTGTTTTGCCTTATCCAATTCGGTTTCAGCAGTTTCTAATGCCTCACCTTTTGTAGCCAAATCATCTTCGGCTTTTTGATATTCTTCCTTGGCTGTTTTCAATTCATTTTCGGCATTGGTAAGTCTATTTTCAGCCTCAGTTAATGCTTGTTTAACCTTAGCCTCAGTTGCCCTAGCTTCTTCTAAAGCAGCTTTTGCCTTATCTACAGCTGCTTGAGCAGCTGCTTTGCCCTCTGGAGAAGCATTCTTTAAATTCATTAAAGCTGCTTGATATGAAGCATTACACATGGAGACATTATTAGATGCAGCAGTAAGTTGAGATTTTATTAGTGTAACTTGATTACCTAATGTTTTTACAGTTTGGTCTTTGGTTGCAACATCTTGCTTTTTATTTGCTACGCTGGTTTCAGCGTCTTTCTTAGCTTTAGTTGCATTAGTAAAAGCAGTTTGTTTTGACTCAACTTGTCTAGCAGATTGAGATAGACCTGCCTCTTGTGATTTTGCCCCTTCAATTGCTTGTTTTAAAGATACCACATCTTTTGCAGAGTTCATATTAGAAATTGCAGTATTAGCACTTGAAGAAACAGATGAACTTACGCTAGAAGAACTGCTTCCACCAAATAAGCCCATTGAAGAACCAAGTTGACCAAGTTGTTGAGTCAAATAAGCACCTGCTCCAATATAACCCATAGTTTCTTGATCCATACCAAGCATTGTACCTACTTGGTTAAGCATACCCATTTGACCGGTCATACCACCCATGCCCATCATTCCAGACATACCAGACATGCCATACATGCCAGTCATATTACCAAAATTAGAACTTTGTCTAATTACAACAGTTTCTTGGACACCACTATTACCACCAGTATTATAAAAACCTTGATTAGGTCTGTGATTATATCTTTCTTGTAATTTAGTAAGGCTTCTTCTAGCAGCTCCAGGAGTATTGCCTCTGCCAGCTACAAAGTTAGATTGTTTTTTAGAACCTAGAGTCAAAGTTCTTGTTGTTTTAGCAGAAGAAGTTTGTAAATTTTGAGCAACTTGAGTACGAGAAGAAGCACCTGTCTGATTGCTTTCAGACTTGCCGAGTTTCTTTGCTAGATAGCTATTTGATTGTGCGGAAATACTTAAACTCATAATTAGCTCTCTTTTTTGCTCTCAAATATATAAAAACATCCCAAAAGGCTCGATTTCACATGCTCTCAGCTTTGTTACATTTGTTAACATGAATTTTGCAAAAAAGGACACGCACAAATTAGGTACTTGGATATTTCTACCCCAGCGCCTTATAAAATTAACACCCCTATTGAATTTTCAACTTAATACGAAATCTTTCCCATAACGACACGTTTTTTCGCTCCTGTACAACAAGGCAAATTATTCGGGATTCCGTAATATGTACAATAACCCAAAAGTGCAAAAGCCATTACTTCTTTAAAATTATTAGAAATTCCATAATCTTCACAAGTTTTCAAATCAATATAAGATGGTAAATATGTTCTTAAAAAGCCCATTAATGCAGGATTATAAGCCCCACCCCCACAGATAACAGCTTCATGAATACCAACATTTGGATAAATAAATCTTTCCCAACTTTGAGCAATCGTTTTCGCCGTTAAAGCTGTTACTGTTGCAATAATATCGCAAGGATTTTCTGGAGCAAATTTAAGAGCATTTTCAATATACCTTGCAGAAAAATATTCTCTACCAGTAGATTTTGGAGGTTCTAGTAAATAATATTCATCCTGCAACAAACAATCAAGCCAAGAATCTGAAACAATACCACTCTTCGCCACTTCTCCATCTTTGTCATATGGCTTGTTAAAATATTTATTCATGCAATAGTCAATCATAATATTCCCTAAGCCTGTATCAAAGCCAAATGTTTCAAAATCTTTTGAAACAACAGTTACATTAGAAATTCCACCAATATTTTGAATTGCGAAATTTTTACCACGTCTTTTGAACCATTTTTCATCTGCAAAACAAACCAGTGGAGCTCCTTGCCCACCTTGAGCAATATCAGCTTCTCGGAAATTTGAAATAGTCATACATCCTGTTTCTTGAGAGATAACAGAACTTTCACCAATTTGAAGAGTACTTTTTAAACTAACATCATCAATCTTTTCATCAAATGGATAATGATAAATTGTTTGTCCATGACTTGAAATAAAATCAGGTTTACCAAATTCCTCAATCAATACTTTTGAAGCATCAGCAAAACATTTTCCAATAGCAAAATTCATCATGCAAATATCTTTAACAGAAGCTTCACCTCTAAAAATTTGAAAAATTTTTGATTGAATATGAGGTGGATATTTATAATTTATACCCTTGATTAATTTTACAGACATATCAGGAAAAACTTCACAAAGCCCCGCATCTATACTGTCGCAAGACGTTCCTGACATCAACGCTATAACTCTTTTTGGCTCTAACTCTTCCATAACCTCACTATATAAAAAAGCTTATACTTAATCAAGTACAAGCTAATTAAAAGTTTACAACTATCCTTACTCTCTTCTTAAGTCTTTAACTTACTCCCTTAATAAACTAGATATATAATATTTATTCTTAAGATGTAAACTAAAAAAATATCCCTAATCTTACAGTTTAACTATACTGTACCTCAATAATCTCTTTTCCCTTGTGGACTACTTTGCCATCACCTCTGTTTCTAATCTTTTGTCCATCTACTTCCCAAATTACATTTTATGTAATGTGTATTTAATTTTTTCCTTCCAATTTTCTGGTAGCCATATGATTTTAATTCGGCTTTCTATGTCTATAATTTTAGACCTAATTCTCGGTTATTACAAGTAAAGAATTTACATAAAAATTTTACATTTGACCATGCCCCTTGATACTCTAAGTAAAATTCAAATTATCATTTCTTAATGAAGATAATTTAATGAAATCATGTAAAAATTTAAGCAAATTTTATTTGACAAATAATAATTACAGAGGAGGCATGAAGCATGGGAAAAATAATTATTAGAAAATCCTGAAAGTTTGTGATAGACTGGATTTGAGGATAGATAAAAAAAGATTATGAAAGAGTTTCTTAAAACAAATAAAGTTACATATAATCTAATGTCTTTTACTGGATTTAAGTCTATAATCATATTTTCGCTACTATTAGAAGGACCTAAATCTTACCAAGAATTAAGAACAGCAATCGAAAATCATGAGTATTTACATGAGTCCGTATCTATTGATACACTTAGAATTTACTTAAATTCGCTAAGAAAAATCGGCTGTAAAATCTCTAAATATACAAAAGGCGGAATTACACGCTATTCAATAGATTCACACCCTTTTGAATTAAAAATAACAAAAGAGCAAGCTCAAAGCATAATAAAAGTTTTTAAAGCAATTTATCAATCAATTGATATTTCAGATTTGTTATCTTTACAAAAATTTTTTGATAAATTCTCCAACTTTATTACAAATGAAGATTTAAAAATTAAACTGAAAAATATTTCACCATTACACAATATCAATCCAGAAATCATCCAAGATTTAATGACATATTCTGGTTCAAATACAGAAATAATTATCTATTACAACTCTTTAACTTCTGGAAAGAAAAATATAAATATAATTGTAGATAAACTAGAAGTTTCTAATGGAAAGTTATATTTATATGGTATAAGTTCAGAACACAAAAATTATTCAAGTTTTTTAGTTTCTAGAATTATAAAAATTACAGGAATTAATCTTAAAAAATCTGACTTAAAAATTCCTGTATATCAAATAGGATATGAAGTTCGCACTATACCAAATGAGAAATTTGAACTTGAAAATAACGAAAAAATTATCAATAAAAATTCTGAAAAAATACAAGTTGAGATAACATCCCCAAACAAATTCGGAATAATGCAAAGAATAATGTCATTATCTCCAAATTGTAAGATTTTATATCCACAGGATTTTAAAAAAGAGTTTATTGAAAACTTAACAAAAATGAAAGAAGGTTACCTTGAAGAAAGATAGCCAAAAATTGAATGACGGATGTATTAAAATTTTCAAACTCCTTGAACTTTTATACCAAGATAAGGCCGATTATCAAAGCGTTATAAATATATTTATTAACGATTTTAATGAAGATCAAACAACAAATAATATCCAAGTAGTTTTAAATAAATACTTAAACACTCTAAAAGTTTTTGGACTAAATGTTGTCAAAGAAAATAACAAATTCATTTTGAAAAACGGACTTTATTCAATTCCTTTTACGCAAGATGATTTAAAAACTATTGGGATTTTAACAAAATTATCCCAAAATTTTCCAGATAAAGAACTTTCTCAAAATCTCCAAAAATTACTACAAGAACTGGATTTTAGGATGAATGAAAATGATAAAAATGAGCTAAAAAATATCTCAAAAAATTATAATTTTTCCTTCTATTATTCAAATATTGAAGATAAAATTAACTATTGCGAACAAATTTGCAAAGAAAATTTTGTAATCGTAATCATATACTTAAAAGAAAACAAAGAACAAAAATGCAAATGTTACCCAAAGGAAATTATTTATGAGCCAACAGAAGCATTTTTAAAAGTATATGAGCCAAATACTCATGGAAACATAAATATTCCAATCCCAAACATTCTAACAATCGCAAAACAACCACAAATTGCAAATTCAACTGAACTAGCAACAACAGTTGTTTATAAACTAAAAAATCGATTAGCAAAAACTTATAAAATCAAAGAAAACGAATATTCAAACGGTCTAGATTCAGAGGGGAACCTAATTATCATAAATAAAAACGAACCCTTTGATTTGTTATTAAAACGACTTATGCGATATTCTTTCAACTGTGAAATCATTTCGCCCAAAAACCTCAGAGATAAAATGATTGAACAAATCAATAAAACTCTTGAAAATTATAACGACGAAATTTAAAAAGATTATTTTCTACCTTTTTCTTTACGTTCACGAACAGAAATTCTAATAGGCGTACCAAAGAAACCAAACGCTTCACGCAACTTGTTTTCTAAATATCTTTTATAACTATCTTTCAAAAGTTCTTCATTATTAACAAACAAAACAAATGTTGGAGGCTGAATAGCCGCTTGTGTTGTGTATAAAACCTTCAATCTCTTGCCCTTGAAACTTGTTGGAGGATTAAGAGCATAAGCTTCGTTAATAACTTTATTCAACAAACCAGTAGAAACACGTTTAACGCATTGTTCATAAACTTCTAAACTTTTATCAAAAATCTGCCCAAGTCTTTGTTTTGTCAATGCACTAATAAAAATCTTTGGAGCATAACTCAAAAATGGAATATCTTTCGCAAGTTCTTGTTCAAACTTATTGATTGTATTAGCTTTTTTCTCTTCAATTAAATCCCATTTATTGATTGCAACAATAATACCTTTTCCAGATTCAGTAATGATAGAAGAAATCTTTTTGTCTTGGTCAGAAATTCCTTCTTTTGCATCAATTACAAGAACCGCAACATCACATTCTCTAATTGAACGAATTGCTCTATCAACAGCAAATTTTTCAACACCATAATCAACTTTAGATTTTTTTCTAATACCCGCAGTATCGACGATAACAAACTCTTTGTCATTATAAGTTATAAAACTATCAATACTATCTCTTGTGGTTCCAGAAACATCAGAAACAATAACTCTTTGGGTATTCAACAAAGAATTTACAATAGAAGATTTTCCAGCATTAGGACGACCAACAATCGCAATTCTTATGCGACCATCTTTTTCTTCCTCTTCGGATTCGTCAAAACCTTCAGTTACAACATCCAATAAATCTCCAACCCCGCCAGAACCGTGAAGAGCAGAAATTCCAATAGGATTGCCAACAGACAACGCATAAAAATCACTTGTCATAAGTAATGAATCTGGATTATCACACTTGTTGACAGCTAAAAATATTGGCTTTCCAGATTGACGCAAAATATTTGCAATATCATAATCAACAGGGTTGATGCCATCTTTTCCGTCAACAAGAAAAATAATTCTATCTGCTTCCTCACAAGCTAATCTTGCTTGGTCAAAAATAGAAACCATAATATCATCCCCATCACCAGGGATAATACCGCCAGTATCAATAACAGTAAAACCTTTATTTTGCCATTCAACATCAAAATAAATCCTATCTCTGGTAACACCAGGCATATCATGCACGATAGAATTTCTCGCCCCGATTAAACGGTTAACGAAAGTTGATTTTCCGACATTCGGTCTTCCTACTATTGCAACTGTTGGTTTTCTTTTCATAGGTTAATAATATCATGGATATTTTTATTTTTCAAAATTTTAGATTATAAATCTTGCTTCCCACATATGCAACTTTTTAAGCTATTCACTTATTGTTTTTATTATGCTACAATACAATCTATGGAAAAGAAAATTAAAATTGGGCTAATTGGTCTAGGGACAGTAGGAAGTGGCGTTTTTAAAACACTTCAGAACTTCAAAAATGTTGAAGTTGTAAAAATTGCGGTACGTAACAAAAACAAAAAACGTAACATTGAAGGATTAGATGAAAGTATCATCACTGACAATGCGTATGAAATTGTTAACGACCCAGAAATTGACATTGTAGCAGAACTTGTAGGTGGCGTAGAACCTGCTTTTGATTTGATTAAAACTGCTATAAAAAATGGGAAACATATTGTTACTGCGAATAAAGAATTACTTGCAAAACACGGCGAAGAATTATTTAACTTTGCAGAAACAAATAACAAAGTTGTTCTATACGAAGCTGCAATTGCAGGCGGAATTCCACTAATCATGCCAATAAAAACCATTTTGGCTGGGAATAAAATTTCAAAGATAAAAGCAATTCTTAACGGAACAACAAATTATATTTTGACAAAAATGGACGTACAAGGGGCATCTTATGCAGATGTTTTGGATGAAGCTCAAAAATTAGGCTATGCCGAAGCTGACCCAACTGGAGATGTTGAAGGTTTTGACGCAGCATATAAAATTACAACCCTTGCAACGATTGCATTTGGCAAAAGAATTAAATTTGAAAATGTTTATCGAGAAGGGATAACAAAAATTAGCCCAGACGATATGCAAGCAGCAAACGAAATGGGTTACAAAATTAAACTTATTGCTTCTGCAGAACTTAGTGAAGATGGCAAAGCAGATGTAAGAGTTCACCCAATGCTTGTACCTATTTCAAAATCACTTGCACACATTGACTATGTTACAAATGCAGTAAGTTTAACAGGTCATCCAGTTGGAGATGTGACTCTATCTGGGCCTGGAGCTGGAGAATTCCCAACTGCAAGTTCAGTTGTCGGTGATATTTTAGCAATAGCTTCTGAAATAGGGAAAACTGATTACTTGCTACCAATGATGAGATGTAATCACCACGAAAATGCGGAAATGATTCCTATTGAAGAAACTGAAAACAAATATTACTTATCAATTACTGCACAAAATAGCCTTGGGGTAATTGGTCGTATCGGTAAAGCTTGCGAAGAACATAATATAAGTTTAGCAAGTATCGTTCAAAAAGAAGTTGCAGGAAACCACGCAGCAAAAATCACTGTTATTACAGAAATTTGTAAAGAAAAAGATATGCAAAATGTAGTAAATATCTTTAACAATGACCCTGCAATTACAAGCGTTAACAGTTTAATTAGGGTACAAGTTTAATAATAAATTAAATTGAAGAGAGCCATTTTTGCAATAGCAAAAATGGCTCTCTTTGTTAATTACAAAATTAATTACTTTTCGATTTCTTGTTTTTCTTCTACTTTTGGAGCTTCATGAACAAGTAATATTTTAGTAATTCTAGCACCATCCACTTCTTTTACAGTGAATGTAAAATCTCTATATTCAACAAAATCATCTATATTTGCAATTCTACCAAGTTCTTTTACTACAATACCTGCAATTGTATCAACATCATCATCTTCAAGTTTTTCTGGCGGAATATCAAAATAACTAGCCAATTCATCCAATCGCATCATACCGTTAACAAGATAATGATTTGGTTTAATTTCTTTAATATCAATCTCAGCTTCTTCGTCAAATTCATCTTGAACATCACCAAAGATTTCTTCCAAAACATCTTCCAAAGTAATAATACCAGAAGTTCCACCGAATTCATCAACAACAACAGCCATTTGAGATTTATTCTTTTTAAATTCCAAAACCAAATTATCCATCGTGATTGTTTCTGGTACAAGCATAATCTTACGTTGAATAGCTTTTATTGGGCAAACTTGGTCTTTAATCGCTAAAGAATACAAATCCTTAACGTGAATTAAACCTGTAATATGGTCAATATCGCCATCATAAACAGGATATCTTGTATATTGGTTTTCTGTTGCAATCTTGTTTAATTCATCAAGTGACATATCGATTGGAACACAAATCATATCCGTTCTAGGAATCATAACTTCACGAGCTGTCAAATCAGAAAATTTGAACATATTATGAAGCATATCTTTTTCAGTTTCGTTTAAAACCCCTTCATCATAACTTGTATCAACAAGCAAGTCTAAATCTTCAATAGTATGAACAACCCTCGCTGAACTTACAGGGATTTTAAAAACATGCAAAATCAAATTGCAAGCCTTATTCAAACACCATACAAATGGTTTTGAAATTGTCATAAACAAATCCATAGGCTTTGCAACATAAAGTGAAATTCTTTCTGGATATTGAAGAGCAATACATTTTGGAACTTGTTCACCGACTACAACATGTAAAAATGTAATTACAACGAATGCAACCACAGCAGTCAAAGGAACAAGATAAGACTGTGCAGAAGGGAAATAATTTATCAATGGAGCCATCATTTTTTCGATGGTTGGAGAACCAAACCAACCAATACCGATACTTGCAATTGTTACACCAACTTGAACCGCTGCAATGAAGAAATTCATATCTTCCAATGCTTTTAGTGCCAACTTAGCATCTACATTACCATCTTTTGTCAATTGCTCAATCTTAGCTTTTCTTGCTCTTACAATAGCAAACTCAGCAGCGACAAAAAAGGCATTCACAAGTAATAGTAAAAATACTATAATCCAATTAATAACAATCGTACCCAAACTCGACTCGTCCATTACTCTTTCTTTTTCCTTATGTTTATTGCTTTTATTATAATATCATAGACAAAAAAAATCAATAACGCCGATGTGGGAAAAAGTCTATAAGTTGTATAAGGGCAAATAGGGAACATGGAAATAAAGTCGTTACGATTACGTCATTCTGAGGGATAAACCATTGAAAGGCAGATAGTAGATCGGCGTTGCCACGCCGACAACATAAATAAGCTGGATTGCTTCACATTCGTTCGCAAAGACTGAATAGAAATATACCCTCGCCTTGGGGACACTTGCTGAACCGACAAAACAAAGTTGAGTCGAGTGAAACTGCGTGCCTTTAGGTTGAGAGAGAAATTAGCCTTGAGCCAAAGACAAAAAGATACAAATTCGAGAGAAGGTTTTTCTTTTTTCAATCAACCCCTCTCCCTTACTCCCTCCACCCCTGGGGAGGGAAAAATAATTAACGTAAAGAACTTATTTCCTTGTTCCCTTGTTCCTTTTCCTCTGTCAAAAATCAAAAAAAGACAGGATTTACATCCTGCCTTTTAAAATTATATTATTTTATTGTCCAACTATACATTTGCCAATTTTGTGTAGAAATCATTTTCTTGTTCAAAACGATGAGCAAAGTTGAACAATCTAGCTTCTTCAAACTGAGGAGCAAGAATTTGTAAACCGATTGGCATACCAGTAGAATCAAATCCAGCAGGAACACTGATACCAGGAAGACCTGCTAAGTTACAACTAATAGTTGCAATATCAGTCAAATACATTGACAATGGATCTGATGATTTTGCACCAAGTTCAAACGCTGTGTTTGGACATGTTGGAGAAATCAAAATATCTACATTTTTAAATGCTTCTCTAAAGTCTTCTGTAACCAAAGCTCTCATTTGTTGAGCTTTTTTATAGTAAGCATCATAATAACCTGATGACAATGCGTATGTACCAAGCATTATACGACGTTTAACTTCTGGACCAAAACCTTCTGCTCTTGATTTTGTGTATAATTCAAGAAGATTTTTAGCATCTGGGTGTCTATAACCATATCTAACGCCATCAAATCTTGCAAGGTTAGATGAACATTCAGCAGTAGCCAAAATGTAATAAATTCCGATTGAATATTTTAATTTATCCAATGAAATTTCAACAATTTCACAACCTAATTTTTTATATGTTTCAATTGCATTTTCAATAGCTTTTTGAACATCTGGAGAAATTCCTTCACCCATAAGTTCTTTGATTACACCAACTTTTCTACCTTTTAGGTCATTATTCAAACTTTGAGAATAATGTTCAACTGGCATATCTAAAGAAGTTGAATCTTTAGGATCATGACCAGAAATTACTTCCAATAAGTTTGCTGCATCTTCTACTGTTCTTGCAAAAGGACCAATTTGGTCAAGAGATGATGCAAATGCAATCAAACCATAACGAGAAACTCTACCATAAGTAGGTTTCATACCAACAATACCGCAAAAACTAGCTGGAAGACGAATTGAACCACCAGTATCAGAACCAAGTGCCAATGTAGCTTCACAAGATGCAACACTAGCAGCTGAACCACCTGATGAACCGCCAGGAACTTTATTCAAATCCCAAGGGTTGTGAACTTTATTAAATGCAGAGTTTTCGTTTGAAGAACCCATAGCAAATTCGTCCAAGTTAGCTTTACCAACAATTGGAACTAAGTTATTTAACAATTTTTCCGTAACAGTTGCGTTGAATGGAGAAACAAAGTTTTCCAAAATTTTAGATGACGCAGTTGTACGAGAACCAACAAGGTTCATATTATCTTTCAACGCCAAAGGTACACCAGCTAAAAGTGGTAATTCTTCACCTTTTGCAATTTTTTCATCAACTTTTTTTGCAGTAGCAAGTGCAATATCTTTTGTCAAAGAGTTAAATGCACCAATCTTACTTTCCACGCCATCAATTCGTTCAAATGCAGCAGTTGTAAGTTCTACGGCAGAAATTTCTTTATTTTTCAGAGCTTTACTCTGTTCAACAGCGGATTTTTTTAACAGCTCGTTCATAATTTCTCCTTAAATGCTATTTCTCAAGTTGATTGTATGACAAACATGTACTACAATCAAGATTTTTGAAAATTCAAAAACTTTTCTTGAAAAAATTTTAAAATTGATCAAAAAATTCGAAATTTTTCAAATTTTTAGTATAAGCTTTTTTGGCAGGTTCTTCAACTGCAAAAGCATCAACTTCTAACAAATTCTCTTGATACAATCGATTTCTTGACAAATCTTCTGTCGAAGAATACGAAGGATACTCATCCCTTGCAATAGCGTACTCAATAGACTTTCTAAAATTATTATCTCCGTATTCAATTGGACCAAATTCTCGCAAAGCCTCATATTCGTAAGAATTTATACCCTTACCAACTCGTCCAATTAGAGAATGCTGATAGGCATGTTCTGTTTCATGTGCAACAACAGCGACAACATCTTCTGAATAATAATTTTCTAAAACTGGACTATAACAAATTTGAGACTTTCTTGCAGAAAAATATCCCGCAGAATTTTTTCCTACATCAGAATCTAAAGGATAAACTCGAAGATACAATTTGTCCAAATTTTTATCCCTTAAAAATTTGTAAGTTAGATATTCCATACCATCAGCCGTTCTAGGGTCAAGGATACGATATTTTAAAAATTCATCACTTTCATCAATACCCAGATTAGCCGTTTGTTTAAGTTCAGAAATTTTTACGTCTTTATTCCCCTTTTTGATTTTGGCACTTAGAACTTGTTTATCAGATTTTTTGCCAAAACCCAAATTTAAAGGATATTTTGTATAAGTAATTTGTTCAAAATCCATATCTTTTGGGTCGTAATCAACACGTCTAGTCAACAATTGCAATGCTTTCTTGCCTTCTTTCACAAATTCTGAAACTTTTTCCTTAATTTGTTTTTCCAAAGACACAACATGCCAATCCCCTAGTTTGTTGTATATATCAATATTTGCCCTGTATGTTTCTGGTAATCTTGCCGTACTATATTCTCTAGTTTGGATAATTCGAGTTTTTTTCTTGTAACTATACAATCGTTGCTTTACATTTATACCATTTTCTTGAAAAATCCTTGATATCAAACGCTTTTGCGAATCAAAAAACGAAACAATTTCACGAGAAAAGACGTTATCGGATTTTTTGCCAATTTTGACATAACTATACGTCTTAGCCTCTTTTGGAACTTTCAAGCCGATGTTTTTTGAAAAATCGACAACATCAACCCCTTCAATTTTTTCTAAGAGTTTTGAATCCCTGAATGGACGCATTCCCAAATTCGTACGGATACTATTTATCGTACGAAAGCATTTAGAATTTACACGGGGTAAGTATGTTGAAATTATAGACATTTTTGAACCTTATTTGTATTCATTATAACAACAAACAAAATAAAATTTGCTACATCAAACACAAATACCCAATGCAGAAAAATCCATCAAGTTCGGCAAACAGCTTTACCATCAAAAAGTTTTTAAACTTTAAGAGTTTTTAATTCTCTCGGGTGTGAACCTTAACCGATACTTTTAATATACCATATGATTTGGATTTTTGTAAACATCCGTATTTTTACTTACGTAAAAATACGACTAGCCAGATGGGTTAGTTTGATACTTGACATCCATAAGGCGTAAGGCTTTGCAGGGAGGAAAGGTTTTTGACACAAAAATAAAAAGATAATATTTTATTAATATCAAAAGTGAACATTAGTTTATCTGTCGGCTTAGCAAAGCCGACCTACATTTTTTTAAGCTGTAATTAAAAAGTTAGATAAATAATTTTTGGAGAAACAGAGCGAGCCGAATAATTCGGCTCGCTCTGTTATTTTATATGCCAATCTTTCAATAACTAGGCATTATAAAGCATTTTTATATCTAAATCTTCTATTGCGTTACAAGCTTTCATTTCTTGATAGCCTGCAATCGCTGTACCGACAAGCCCAATAGCAGCTAAAGCAGATAATACTATTTTATTCTTCTCTGCAAATTTAGCCCCAGCAGCCAAAGGAAGCCCTCCTGCAGCAGCTAATCCAATACATGGAAGGCCATAAGCAACAGCCTTATTTCGTTTTTGAATTAATTCATTTCTTTTAGCATAATTTGGATTTGTACTGCTTGATACATTTACGGGACTTATACTCATTGATAGTTCCTTTCATATTTATACACCAATCTATATGTTTTAAATCCTGTAAAAAAAATTTTTGCTATTTGAAAAATTTTTACCTTCTTGAGTGTATAAGCGAGGAGAATAGTTGAATTTTTCTGCCTCTCCTTGGGGATGACATATTTTTAATGAGATTCTTCGCTTCGCTCAGAATGACGGAACTTGGGAACTTCATTCCTCTCCGAGGGACACTAGCTGAACCGACGAAACGAAGTTGAGTCGAG